>JADMIO011366998.1_pt1 | contig 116312 bp, 116 predicted proteins | sample 8958161 | NCBI WGS metagenome assembly JADMIO01 (sample SAMN16585339, study PRJNA669376) | soil metagenome | isolation source: Crop rotation soil | place: USA: Cullars Rotation, Alabama | collected 2011 | reverse complement strand
GCCGCGACTTCAAGTCACGTGAATTCCAAGCTTCGGATCCCACTGTGCTGGAAAGAACACATGAATGATTCATTGGTATTCTATGAAGATTACATAATACTTTGTTACAATAATTGCATCTAAAGGGTAGACTTTCTTCCCTCCCGCAAATTTCACATTTCATTGAATTAGTTCATTCACTCCGAGTTAATTCAAGGTAAATATGCATCAATGTCACATTTAAAAGTGCGTTTTCATTAACTTCTATGTACGTGTATCATTTAAACAGCATACCAACAAATCACTTTGGAAGAACAATCGAATGCTTGCATTCTATATGAATTACAATTTTCAGATGGTAAGATATATGAACATTGAATTACCGTATTAAGTATAGAGATACTTTGCCAAATAGTTTGCCAGCTGATGATACTAATGACATGGATGATAAACTTGTCCAGCGTTATGATACAATTTTGAAAGAAAGTGCACTGTTAAGTACCTTTTCTGGGATCCTCTTTGGATTTTTGCTGAATATGGCAATAAATGTACCGGATAATTTTGAATTTATTGACAAGGTAACGCTGATTGTAGCATTATATTCTACAACTGTTGCAGCTTCATTATTTGTTATGCCCGTAGTTTATCATCATTTACAATATCCTTATGGAAGTCTAGATAAATTCAAAAGCAGGAGTCATAGGTTTATCCTTTCCGGATTAATACCTGCGGGCCTAACTCTATACCTTGGTTTACAATTGGCTATCCACTCACTGCTTGGTTCCATAGAGTCATTTATCCTTGCTTCGCTACCATTCATTCTGGTTTATTTTTTGTTCAGAGCTCGTAAGAGCAATTTTTGAAAAATCTATAGGATCTACTTATTCTATACTCATATAGTAAAAATATATACATATTCATAGCGTACGTATAAGAAGTATCATTGAAAATATCAATCATTGACATTGGATCTAACACAATTAAATTGGTTATTTACGAGGTAAGAAAGGATAACTCTTTTATTGGTGTTCAACAAGAAAGCGCAAAGGTTAAGCTTGGAGAATCTCTTGCTCATTCCGACAGTCTTGATGAACAATCGATCCTCAAGAGTATAGACGTTCTTCTTCAATATCGCGATATCATAAGACTTGAATCTACAAATAAGGTTCTTTGCGTAGGTACTAGTGCAGTAAGAGAGGCAAAAAACGGTAAGTATTTTATGGATCAGGTTCTTGAGAGAACCGGATTTAAAGTAAGAGTTCTCAGTGGGGAGGAAGAAGCTTATTATTCTTACCTGGGCGCTTCCATGAAGACCTGCATACCAAATGGCCTGTATTTTGACCTTGGAGGAGGAAGTTTAGAATTAGTTTACACTGAAGACTTTCATATAAAAAGGGCACAGGCCCTTCCGTTAGGAGCGTTACGATTAACAAGAACATTTGCTAATGATGATGGTTCTTTCTCAAAAAAGGATTGTGATGATATGGACCAAAGAATTATGGATACTCTTCCAACCAAGAAGAGCTATGGAATCGGAATAGATACATTACTTGTAGGAGCTGGCGGAACGTTACGTGCGTTGGGCAGATATGATCAAAAGCGTTCGGGATTTCCGTTTGAAAAGATACATAATTACAGATTATCATCAAATACGATTGATTCTCTTCGCAAGGAACTGAGTTCATTAAAGCCTAACGAAATTGCTAGTCGAGGAACATTTGATTCCACTAGAATTGAAACAGTTGTTGCCGGCATACATGTAATTCATGGTATCATGAAGAAATTTGACTTTGAAGAAGTTATTATAAGCGGTTATGGGATACGTGAAGGTATTCTTGCCTCATTTATTCAAAATCCTAACACACTCGAAAATCATAATATTGATAATTTAGAAAAACAGATTGTAAGTATACTTTCTTATCATTCCCACAAACATGATATTTCAAATTTTGGGCTTGATGATATGACACGCGATATGATATATCATAGGTTATTAAAAGATAGGGAAGTTGAGATACTTTCGTATGCACTTTACACTTTGGGAAAACTACCCGAGTCAAATAAGTACTATAGTCTTTTCTATCAAGTATTGGATGAGGATTATCCATATCTCACGTATAGAGAACAAATTATACTAGCATTATCCATAATTTACTCAAAGAAAATTAGAATCGGTGAGGAGCTCTTTTCTAAATATAGTAATTTGTTAAAACCTCAAAATCTAAAGTCTATTCAAAAAATTGCGATATTACTCAACCTAGCTAGCATAATCATAAAGACGAGATCTCAGATAAGGACAAAATTAACAGATAATCAGAGCATGATTTTCACCATAATTCCAACACAGAAATCATTTCCGACTACGTTGTTAAAACAAGTAATTGAGAAAACTAGCAAGATATTTGATATTCCCGTGCAATATCACATACCAGATCGAATCAATCGATTCAAGGCCTCTACTAGGACCATTCTTTCAATGAATTCTCAGATTTGATAGCTATGTCCTACAACAATAAAAACGATATTGCAAAAAGTATTCCAATGAAAGGCAAGCTCATAGTTGTTGAGGGGATAGATGGTTCCGGAAAATCAACTCAACTTAGATTACTAGAGAAATGGCTTATTTCTAGAAATATACCAGTGTTTTTTACCGAATGGAATTCATCAGAGACAGTCAAACAGATTACTAAAAAGGGTAAGAAAAGTGGTCGGTTGACCCCAATTACATTTTCCTTGCTTCATGCGACCGACTTCGCAGATAGGTATGAAAGGAATATTCTACCACTTTTACATGCTGGTTACATTGTGCTGGCTGATAGATATGTCTATACCGCTTACGCTAGAGACATAGTCAGGGGATGCAATCCGAACTGGGTTAAAAAAATATATGAATTTGCAATAAGACCAGAGATCGTGTTCTATTTTAAAGTACCTATAGACACCGCAGTAGATAGAATACTTTCAGGTAGGCCAAGACTAAAGTATTATGAGGCAGGTATGGATTTGAACTTGAGTAATGATCCTTATGAGAGTTATAGAATCTTCCAAAGTAGAATTATTGAGCAATACGAGTCCTTATCAGTCTCTGAGAATTTTACCATCGTAGACGGAACAATGGAAATTGAAGAGTCACAAAGATTTTTGAGATCAATAGTGATGAAATTATTACCATTAAATTTTGTAAAAAATAGGGGACCTACAAGACCATGAACTATAGAACAATAAAATCATTAAAAGGTAAGAACCTGAGAAAAACAGTATTTTACGGACATTCTATTCCCTATTTAGAAGATATCGAAATAAAAGGGAGATTTATCGTAATAGAAGGTCCTGACGCATCAGGTAGAAGCACACAGATTGAATTATTATCGTCAAAACTTGAAGCTGATGGTCATGCGGTGTTAAATGCCGGCTTAAGACGTTCTGAATTAATTGGCCAAGGAATATTAGAAGCAAAAAGAAATTTTGTTTTAGGCAGAAGGACTATAAGTTTATTTTATGCAGCGGATTTTGCAGATCAATTAGAAAATAAGATCATTCCTGGATTGAGAGCAGGACACATTGTTCTTTCCGACAGATACATTTATACGCTTATGGCAAGGGAAGCAGTACGAGGCATAAGTAGCTCTTGGTCTAGAAATCTGTATGGTTTTGCTTTAAGACCAGACATAGTGTTTTATCTAGATGTTGATCCAAATGAACTAGTACACAGGGTGTTCAAAAAGAATTCCTACTTGGATTATTATGAATCGGGTACGGATCTTAGACTTTCAGATAACATGTTAGAATCCTTCGTAATGTATCAAAAATTATTAAGAAAAGAATTTAAGCGAATGCAAAAAAGATACAATATAGTTTCAATAAATGGTAATAGATCAGTAAACGAAATTAATGAAGATCTTCAAAAAAGGATCGATGCTTATCTGCAAAATCTACAAAATTACTAATAACCCGTATATCCAATGACATTACTTCGTGCAGAAGTTCATGAAACCTAGAAAATAATTTATTTGGAAGAATATTAACTGAATTTAATGGAATTATTCATTTTACGACATGGCGAAGCCGGACAGAGATCATTATCGAGCGATAGAATTCGTCCTTTAACGTCATCTGGGAAGACTGAAATATTTGAAATTGCCAAAGCCTTAAAAACAATTGGACTAAAATTTGACCTAGTTGTTACTAGCCCTCTTAAAAGGGCATATGACACAGCCATGATAGTTTCAGAAGTCTTTAACATTGGCAGTAAGGTTCAGGTATGGAATGAATTAGCTCCTGAGGGAAAAAGGACAGATGTATACCAGAAGATATCGCAAATTAGAGAGGAATATTCAGTTTTGATTGTTGGACATCAGCCATTGTTGGGGGAAATGGTTAACGACATTATCCATAAATCAAAATCTAGCCCCTGCAATTTTCTCTTAAAGAAAGGCGGAATCGTGAGAATAAGACTCCTCAGAAAGAGTAACATACCTAAAGGCGAACTAAAATGGTTGTTGACCCCTAGAATATTAAGAAACATCAACAAGAAGAGCGCAAAGTAAATGATCAAAGAATAAATAGTTTAATGAATCATGATTCCTAATGTCAGGTCAAAAATCAAAGAATAATTCATCTCATCTCATTCCAAAGCTTCAACTCCATCAAAAAATAAGAATTCTAAAGGTACAAAATTGAACTCATCTTCAGGTATGGAATCAAAACCGGAAATCAAATTTAAGAAAGTTAAAAAAATATCAAGATCAATAAGAGGAATTGAATTAGAGATGTCTCATATACAAACTCAATTGCAAAAAATAGAAAATGATCTTAATACAATACTCAAATTTATTAATAAAGGGAAAAAGAGCTAACATAACAAATATTGCGAAACACTAAACTGGATTATTACTTTGACAATAAAATTCAAGCAATCCTCCTTAAGAGACTTTAAATATTCTTATTCATGCTTTGATTCCTTTGGGCGCCATAGATTAAGCAATTGACCTTTAGTGTTGGCAATTATTTGCTTCCATGATGTGATTGGCAGACTTATGCACGCAATAGCACAAGTGGGCATTGTAACGATTTCTCCTGTTAATACCTCGACCAATTGTTCTGAAATAGGATTATGCCCAACTAACATTATTATGTCATGCTTGTCCTCCTGATTTATCAATACATTAAGATAGTCTGAATATCCGGAACCGTACAGAGCAGGATCAATCAAAATTTCATCTTCATATCCACACGCCTTGGCAACTTTTCTTGCAGTAGAGTGAGCTCTTACCGCTGAAGAGCTTATTATTAGGTGTGGAACTAGCTGCTGCTTGAGTAGCTTTCTGCCCATCAGGGGAGCGTCTCGTTTACCTCTATTATTTAGCGGCCTATCATGGTCCGATAAATCTTCAAATTCCCAACTTGATTTTGCGTGTCGAAGTATCAGTAATAGTTTGCTGCTTTTATTCAAGGAAACTATGTATTAATCATCTTGAGGATGTATATAATTATTTTTTTTTAAAATATTTTCATTCACTAATATTCTAGCAACTCCAAGACTAATTTCAACATTAATGTTTCTCTTTGGATAACGTTTCTTTCATCAATACTTTTAGTATTGATTAATAATCTTTCACATGAACCAATCTGTATTTTTACCATGTCCTTCAAGTTTCCATAAAAGGGTTGATTCAAATATTCTATGCAATATATTGGATGTTCTGGTGCTTTGATCTCCATTTCTTTAGGAATTGATTCAATCAAACTTATTTTTTCTAATTCTGAACTGTTCATTTTTTTATTAGCGCCTCGAATAAAAGTGACTTGGACAATTCTGGTTCTATTTTTCTTCTTAACGAAAATCTGCAATAATTGTGACTATGAATACAATCCTCAATTCTATCACATTTACAACATATCCATGAAACATATTCCTGGCAAATATTACAGGTGGCAAAGGGAGTCAAACAAAAGCCACATCCCCTGCAAGATTCCCTATTAAACATACGTTAGAAGACACAATTCTAGACTTATTAGAATTAGCGATGGTAATCGTGTAGATCCTAATAGACTATATGAAATCTTTACGATTAAATACTAAAGATATCAAAACGGCAAATTGCATCATTTTCATAGTAAAATCAATCAACTTTCAGTGTCAGTATAATTACCCGCTTGATATGTTTTTTCCACATTTTGAGCTGATTTAATGTCGAGATTAGAAATTACATGCCCTAAACTCCATGTATCATAATCTAATGTCAATGAATTCCAAGTTGATGTCATGTTTGGATGATGATTTAGTTTTTGGGAAACTTCGGCTACTTTAAACATAAATTCAAACAAAGTTGAAAAATCAGTGAAATTGAAGGTCTTGTGCAACTTTCCATCCAACATGATCCGACCTGATAAGCCCTCCAATGCTTCGGCAATCTGATTATCAGACAGTTTAACATAATTGGGAGTTGTTTCATTATGAACTGAATCAAGAGCATTTTTAATGAAGGAACCATTGGTAGAAGAAAACAGTATGTTATTCGATGCAATTTGAGTCTGCCCCAACACTGGTGTACCACTTAATGTCACCACAGTGGGTAACAATATACTAAGCATAATAATTGCCCGCTTCATCACAATATTTACTATTATAATGTGATATTTATTATTTCAAGGTACGGAAGTTCAATTTGTTGTTTGTTGTATTATCCCACTTTCCATCCTCTTGTATTCTATGTCATCATGAATTGATAAATATTTATTGTAATGTAATGGTCTATCAGATAATTGACTAGCAATGATACTAAAGTCCTATTAGTACTTTCAATTTCGATTTTTCTCTCAACTGTCTTTGGTATCTTGATCCCTTCTATAGGAGAGCTCTTTTCTCCTTACATTCTGGTTATTCTTGGAATATTGTTATTTCTGAATCTTATTCAACTAGAATTCCAAGATCTTGTCTTAACTTTTAAGAAACCTAAATTGTTATTGATTCTGTCAATTATGAAAGTGATAGTCATACCAGTAACAATGTATGTAGTTACTAGTCAAGTAAGTCCAAAACATGCACTTCCAGTGCTTCTCTTATCCGGAATTTCCACTGGACTTGGCGCTCCTTTTGTTACCAATTATGTAGGAGGAAAACTTTCTATTGTTGTAGGAATGGTAATTGTAACTTCACTTGTCGTTCCCTTCATACTACCTATGCTGGTTTATGCACTTTATAATACTGAATTTTCTATTCCGATTTTTGATATGATCTTCCTGTTAGTTGTATCCCTAGTATTTCCTCTAGTAACCAGCGGATTGATAAAAAAATATCTACCCAAATTAGCAACGAGAATTAAGAAGAGCTCTTTGCCCCTGTCAATTATTTTAATGGATATGATAAACTTTGCAATATTTTCAAATTTTTCAACTTATTTCTATCTTGATTCATCTTTTGTTATTCTTACAACTGTAATTGCTATTTTATTATTTGCAGTATTTGCGATTACTGGATATTTTATGGTGTATTTCATAAAAAGAGACTCTTCAATAAGATTCCGAATTTCAGGGCTTATTGTCATGAGCTATGTAAATAATATTCTGGTAACTGTTTTTGCACAACAATTTTTTGGTTCACAAGTAGCTGCACTTGCCGCATTTTACAATATACCATATTACATGGGAATCATTTTATTAAAAGTATTATTTTCAAGAAGGGTAAAGATTAGTAGCAATTAAGTAACAATATTCCTGGATGAAAAAAGAATTCATACCATATTAATAACCGAACTCAGAATCCTCAATTATTTAATGGGAAATACTCAGAAATATTCGGTGTTCATTACAAGAAAAATACCAGAACCAGGACCATCAATATTGAAAAAATATTTTCAAGTCAAAATGAATCCTAAGGCGAATGTGCTTGACAGACAAGACCTAATTAAGAAGGTTAAGAATGCGGATACAATATTGTGCATGTTAGGAGACAAGATTGACTCAGGAGTAATGGATGCAGCAGGGCCCAAGCTTAGGGTCATAAGCTGCTACAGCGTAGGATATGATCATGTAGATATTAAGGAGGCAGAAAAAAGAAAAATCATAGTTACAAATACACCCAACGTTTTGGCTAATACCACTGCTGATCTCACCTTATCACTAATTCTATCTGCTGCCAGAAATATTGTCAATGCAGATAGCCATGTACGAAATGGAAGTTGGAAATTTGGATGGACACCTGACCTCTTTCTTGGCTATGATGTCTATGGAAGCACTTTGGGAATAATTGGACTCGGAGAAATTGGATCGCTTGTAGCAAAACGTGCTAAAGGTTTTGGAATGAATGTTCTTTATTATAGTAATAGCCGTAATCGTAAAGTTGAATCAGAGCTTTCTATTTCATATGTTCCATTAGAAGATCTTTTACAACGAAGTGACTTTGTTTCTATCCATGTATCACTAAATAAATCAAGTTTTCACATGATTGATGAATCAAAGATCAAGCTAATGAAAAAGACCGCCTTTCTCATTAATACATCAAGAGGTAAAGTCATAAATGAACAGCATTTAATCAAAGCATTAAGGGATAAACAAATAGCTGGAGCAGGTTTGGATGTATATGAAGATGAACCAATTTCCACATCCAATCCCCTAATCCAGATGCAACAAACTGTATTGTTACCACATATAGGAAGTGCTACCCATAAGACGCGATCCAAGATGGCAGAGGTTTCAGCTAACAATATTGTAAACTCTTTTATTGGAAAAGGAACAGTTTATAAAATTAAATAAGAAAACTTTGTCAAGACTAAAGTATTATTTAAGAACCCTTATGTTTTCTATAATCCACCTTTTTTTCATGCTCTTCTCTAACATGATGCAGTCTATCCTTCTCATGAACAAACTCTTTTCTGCAATCGTGGCATTTGACAATGGGATAATGGTGAATTTGTCTCATATGAGCTATCAATTCTTCATTCGTGCCAAATTTCAGCTGATCTATTTCGCAAAGAAATTTCGTACGGTGAAAGAACCCCAATGCCATAGTTGCAGATTTTCAAGTAATAAAACTTTCTTGCAAGTCAATGAATTCTCCATATGCTGACATATCAAAATCTGTCTGCTCTAATTAGTTGGAGGAGGGCAATATTGAAACTTCATTATCTGCCACCTGCGTATTGAAATCTGATACCCTTGGTGGCTGAGTCATCCAGTTAGTCAAAGACTATACTTGTAATTTTTATAATAGTTACGGTAATTTTCAATCATGACAAGGCAAACTTATTTGGAAATGGTAGTTGTGACCCTTTTGATCGCAATTACTACTTGTTTATTGGTTTATGCCACTAATAATAGTGATCACAATCTACATGCTCAAACCACTGCAATTGATAACAAGACATTATTTGTTACTGGTTCTGCAACAACCCAAACAAAACCGGACAAAGTTACAATGTCATTGGGTGTAGAAACTACCAATGCTAAGGCGAAAACTGCATTGGCCACAAATTCTGAATTGATGAATAAGATTATTAACGCATTAAAAATAGCGGGAGTAAGTGAGAATGAAACAAGCACATCCTCATTCACAATAACTCCAAATCGTGACTACACCATAGATAAAGATCAGGGTAAATTGATTGGATTTACAGTTAGCAATTCAATACAGATAGATAGCTATAATGTAAATGACTCATCAGAATGGATTGACATCTCGGTTGCATCAGGTGCCAATAATGTAAACAACATATACTTTAGCATCTCTGATAAGAAACTTGAAGGAATCAAGAATGAATTATTAAGAGAAGCTATTGGTAATGCAAGAGAAAAAGCTGATATTGCAGCTTCTGCGTTGGGACTTGAAATAACTGGAATAAAAACAGTAAATATTGATCAGGCGACTCCTTTTTTTGCCGGACCATTGCAATATGGTGTCGAGTCATCTAAAATTGATAGTAGTGCTTTACCATCAACTCCAGTAATCGCCGGGGAACAAGACATATCGATGACTGTTAATATCATCTTTCTTTTAGGTTAGTAATCAATTGACTTTTTGATAAAAGTATTTGGCAAGAATGAAATCAAGCCTAAATATATATAGAATGCTTTACAACTTCTAACTTAATTAAGGATGTCATACTATAAAGCTCCACGATTTCCGACCACTAATAAAATAAAAATTGCTGCAGCGGTTATCACTGTAATCATTATCATAGTTGTTCTGGCCGAATCAATTGTAATTGTTGAAGCAGGTCACCGAGGTGTTGTACTTTATCTTGGAGCAGTTGAAAATAGAGTACTAGGAGAAGGTGTACATTTCATTACGCCTTTTGCTGAACAGGTTATCTCGATGGAGGTAAGAACTCAAAAATTCCAAGCAGAAGCAACTGCGGCTTCGAACGATTTGCAAGAAGTGCAGACTGTTATTGCATTAAACTATCGAATCGATCCACAAGAAGCAAACAAGATCTACCAGGTATTAGGTGTTAATTATGCAGATCGTGTTATATCTCCAACTATACAAGAATCAGTAAAAGCTAGCGTTGCCAAATTTAATGCTGAAGAATTAATTACAAAGAGAGAAACTGCAAAAAGTGTAATTGCTGACGCAATTAGAAGCACACTTTCAAAAGATAATATCCAGGTACAGAATGTCTTTATCACAGATTTCAGATTTTCAGATGCATTTTCAACTCAAATAGAACAAAAAGTAGTTGCGTTTCAAAAGTTTCTTACTGAGCAAAATAATCTAAGGGCCATCGAGGTTGTTGCAAACCAGACCGTGGCACAAGCCGAAGGTCAGGCAAGAGCAACAGCTGCAAAAGCAAGTGGTGAATCTGAGGCCATAAAGATTATTACTCTACAATTAAGAGAAAGCCCGCAATATCTTCAATGGCAAGCTATCTCAAAATGGAATGGACAAATGCCGTATGCATTAGGTAACAGTGGATTTCCATTCTTCCAATTACCATTACCACAAGCACAGAATCAAACACAAAATTAAATTTCCGTCCTTAAGTGCAGCAAGCGATGCCTCAATACGTTTTTCGGCATCCACTAAATCAGATTTACCCTCCAGCGCTTCTTCTGCTTTGAGAAGCAATTTCTTACCCAAATCTTTATCGCCGTCTTTTATTGCTTTAATTGCTGCATCAATGGATTGTACTATTGGATTATCAGAGTGTGTGGTCGTAGAGTTGGTAACACTAGTAGAATTTATGGTTGAGTTTGAGACATTTGATCTCCAATTGCATTAGAAAAGTTTGTTTGAGCAGATGTTCCAATACTATTTGAAATTAAAAGTATAGAAATTATTGCAATTCCAAACATAATTGATTGAATGGTTTTGTTATTCATGCACGCAAATACTTACTAAAAGTAATAATAAACTTGCTTCCAATCTCATTTACCGAGAATGGTAATAATATATTTATTAGTAAAGATTTATGAACTTAAATTTAAGTTAGCATGAGATGTAATGTATGCGTTCCAAGATCTTTTCAAGAGGTTTAGGAAACCAAAATCATTATTTTCAAAATACTATTCACTCCGAGTTAGACACTTGTATTATAAATTTTAAATAAAGTACAGTGACGTTAATGTACGGTCCATCTAGAATTCATTGTTAGGATGACTATTGGTTGGTGCTTTGTCTCACCGGATAGGCACCAATCAATTTTATTTGTAACATTATAGCACATCCTTGTAAGTCTTCAAAAATGCAATCTCTTGGAAGTTTAACTATAAAAACTAGAAAATTCTTGCGATCATAACTGCGTTACTTTTAACAGGACTTGTTATGATATCTTAATTTTCCTATTATGCAAGTGCACCGTCATTATTGAAATTAGTTTACCCTGATGACAGTGATAATTTTATTAAGCAAGGTCGCTTTTTATCGTAATGAAATCTTGGAAACTTTGTAATACCGATGGGACGTAACCGAAGTTATATCCCATCAGCATGAATGAATCGTAGTACTTTACCCGTGTTCAATATACCTTAAATAGAAAAAACCGATGGGATTAACTCGTAGAGTTGTCCCATCGGAGTGTTACGACAAAGTTAACCGTGATCTGAGACGTTGAACATTTAGTATAATAACTTGACTTATCATACAGTCAGTTTTTAGACAATTGTGCTCTTTTAAACACATTATGTTCGAATTTGATTTATTGACCTAATTATCAATAATAGATAGTATTTATAGTAATTAGGCTATCATATTTTAATGTCGCAACAGCACAAATTATCTATTATAGCAATATTAGCTGCAATACTATCAATTGCTGCAATCTCTTTGTCTTTTGGTTCAATTGAAGCGCAAGAAGGAGAAACATTCTCTGCAAGTCTATCGGGTAACGATGAAGTTCCTCCAACACAGTCTACTGCTACTGGTTTGGCCAAATTCCAGACTGATGAAAATGGGACACAAGTATCTTATTGGCTTAATATCACCGGTTTGAGCGAAATAACAGGAGCACATATACACAACGGAAGTGCAGGACAAAACGGCGATGTCGTTGTTACATTGTCAGGCCCAGAATCCGCACAAAATGCTCAAAACCCAGTCATATCGTTGAAAGGAAATATAACAAATGATAAATTACAAGGACCTCTGGCAGGTAAAGAACTCTCCGAACTTGTGAGTTTGATGAGTGACGGGATTGTATATGTAAATGTTCACACTGGTGAGTTCCAAAATGGAGCTGTCCGGGGACAAATAGCATCAGGGCTACCTCCATCGGAAGTTAATGTTACCTCTATACAGCCAAATGCAACTTTGGGAGTTAATGTTACCTCTATACAGCCAAATGCAACTTTGGGTCAATGATCAAGTCAAGTCAATTCCATTTCTTTTTTTCTCTTTGCGTGCCTGTTTTAAGGCTTGATTCAACGTTGAGATTTCCAAACATCTAGGTATTATTCAATAATTTCAGATTTTCATATGATTCTCTGAGTTTTAGATAAAGGTCCTTCATCGCTGGTTCCAATAAGGCAAAAGACAGGTAGAAATCTTCAGCTTCGCGCAAATATCTTTTAATCTTATTTTTCACTAGATTTCCGTCCAAATCTGGCATATTACTAATAAATTTCATATTATTTTCTCGATCTGCCAACTTTATGACTTTCATATCGTAATCAGCAGAGCTCAAACCTTTGCAGTAATCTTGAAACCTAACCAATTGTCTTTGCTCATTACTGTTGCCAGGATAATTTTCAAGAGGTTTTATCTTTAGATCCATACAAATCTCATAGACCCTAATACCAAATCTATACTTGAGATATGCATCAAAACCATATTCTTTAGTCTTGTACAGATCGAGTATCCTATCATTATCCTCCATCACATCATGTAATATCGATGATACTATTTCGACGCTGGTAATGTTACGATTTACTGTGAGATAGTGCTTGACTACATCCCTTGTTACAGGCCAGATATGAGTTTCAAGAAAGGGTGATTGATTGTCTTCCCGCTTAATTCCACTATGGATCTCAGTTGATACATCCATTGCCGTATTGATATAATCATCAATCCTTATTCCATTTTGAGTAAGGAAATTCTCCAGTTCTTCCCTCCTTAGAAAATCCTGATTCTTCATATTTTTAATTAAAAACTGCACAACAAAAGGATTTCTTTGGAAAAATCAAGGAATTTGTTATTAGACCTAATTGTAATACTAAATATCATGGTTATAATTTTCTATTCTTGCGTCATTCACCCTTAACTCCCTCTTAAATCACTTTTTTCTATTTCTTGTTCATGGCATCAATCGCCCTCTTTTTTTCCTCATTTAGTTCGTCGAGTGAAACACTATTAGCCAAAATAATAGTATCAGCACCTTTATCAATATCACCTTCAGTAAATATCGCTGCATATTCAGTTGAAGCTAAAACCTTGATTACCGAATCATCTTTGGGCAACTTTAGTTCCAACTCCCGCAAGGGTATCACAGATCCATAATTATCAATATCAAGTTCTACAACTCTTATTTTGTTTCCTTCTATTATCTTGTCCACCTTTACTAACAAGACGCACAGTGCTCCATGATATTATACATCATTCATCTACTTAGGTATTTTCATTGCATGGTCTTAAATCCGACAAAAGCTATTCAAAAGATTACTCTAGAAGACATACTGATTAGATTAAAATGCTAGATCTGAAATAAATCTAATATTGTACTCTGGTAACTAGTATCATCAGGATTTAGAGTCTTTTGATCAAATAGAAATTCCCTTTTCATGATAATAAGGACAAAGTCCTATGGATATTCTTATTAATGATATTTGTTCTATATCATCCAATGATTAATAAAATACGTGAACAGAATATTATGCTTCTACTACCCATAATAGTAACTTTAAACACTGTATTTGTTTCTGGATTTATCGATTTTGACAATAGCGGGATATACATGTCAAATTCAGTTGGCCTTCGTGAAGGTGAAAAGACAAAATCATCAGGATTACCGACTAGTCATTGGTGTAGAAAATGTTCGTCTGACTCATTTTCTCTGGAAGATACGGTTCAAGTTACACCTGAATCTAGTAAACCAACCTTATGCGAAATATATGTATGCGATGACTGCGGCGAGAAAATTGAATATTGGAAATATTTCGAAGGATCTCCATCTGCCTGAACTCTTTATTCTTTATTTCATTAGGATTGCACCATACTGTCATTTGAATTGATGCTACTAATTTACGTACGACTCGAGATTTTTTAACTATGGGTTAAACTTGTAAATGGATTTTCGTGATTCTTAAATATCAATGCCCAATTTATCTCTTAATCTACGGGCATTAATTTGTATATTTTACCTTGACCGATGGAAACTACATATAGGTAACCATCTGGTCCGATTTCAAGATCCGAAATACCACCAAATCCTTCTCCGAAGATTATTTTCTCGTTTTCTATATCTGAATATATGATTTTGTCATCAACCGTACCTCCAAGTAGTAAGCCTTTTCTTTGATCATCGAGATCGAAGTGGTAGATATTTCCATAACGAACGTCACCAATAAACATATCATTTTCGTATTGTTTGCCCAATTTATCAGATTTAAAAAATTTTATTGCTGTTGGTCCTACGGTATCTGCCCATGTCAGTTCAGGAAGACTATAATTTGATTTTCTACCAAAGTCTAGCAAATGATCAGGATGCAATAACGTTTTGTCAATTTTTGTCGGAACTGCCTCATAATTCACGGGCCATATACCTTGTACTTCATCCCATCCACTGTTAGATCCTGGCTCAACAAGATTAATTTCGTCACCATAATCAGGTCCATTTTCAGTATCCCATAAACTACCCGTTAATGGATCGAAGTCAATTCCGAAACTATTTCGAATGCCGTAAGCAAAGTACAAATTTATTGGATATCTGTTGCCAAGCAATCCGTCATTCACCGCTTTTCCATTTTCAGTAACCCTCAAAATACCTCCTCTTCCATCGACTGATGAAATATTCTGGATTGATTGATTATTGATCTCTCTATTTGAAAGTCTAACATCACCAATTGAGAGGTATAGGTTACCATCAGGACCAATAATTAGTGAACCTCCATTATGACTAGGCCCGGGCGTGGCTGGGAGGTCTAATATCAGTTTCGCATTTACTAACTTGTCATTTGCTAATTCATACCTGTAAAGTCGATTTCCCAGAGGTTCGTTACCCGGTTCACAATAATAGGATTTTGGACAATCATCACTGCCCTCTTTTCTAGATTCAGTATAATATAGATATACATATGTAGGATAGTTCCCTAAATGCATAACAGCTATACCTAACATGCCCCTTTCATTCTTATTAGCAACATCTACATCTAGTAACGGTTCTGGTAACATATTACCGTTAATTATTCTCTGCACAGTACCTTTATCCTTTTCGAGTACCAATATGTCACTTTGATTTAGAAACGCGATGCTGGTAGGTAATTCAAGTCCATCGAAAACCGTGTCTACCATGAGATTAGGATCCTCAATTTTAGGCTTACCGCTACCCATCGCCACATCTAGTGCCGGTTGTTTTGCGTAAGCGTAATTCATAATTATCCCTACGTTTAGAATTAATGTAAAAATTAAAAGGGCTCTTATCATTATTTCAACATTTTATTTGAATATGATATAATATATGTTTAATATGGTTAGAATGGTTGATCTTTTGGCGTTTGTATACTATGTCATTTCCTAAAATATAGGCGTATCATTGGCATTTGGATATGTGACGTAATATGACGTTATTTAATGAATATGGAATAGCATGTGATTCTACTTGGTCTCTTTCTTAAAAGAATCTAGTTCATGTTCCTGTAGAACATATGTATTCAAATTAGAATCATTACCATAGACTTAAATTCTTGGCTTTAGAGATTTTCGAGTTTCTTAAAAATGGCGATACAATTCTGGGAATAAAAAAGGTATCGTTCTCCTTTGACTGTTTCATCGATTCCACTACATAATGCACAAGTAACGTTATTATGGAAACTTTTTGTTTTTATAATATCATTATCATCACCGAACGCCTAATGCTTGTATGAAGATTTTAAACCATTAACGAAAAATTGGACAATTAGTTCAAATTTTATATCAAAATTACATGATTATTTTAAATATTTAATTAAATTAATACGAAATATTCAATTATTTGGCAGGTTATACATACTATTTTTCCAAGTTCTAACGCAATAATTGAGGTCGACTAATGTTCTAACTTTTTTTACTAGATGATTTCAAAAAACTGACTATTCGTTGTAAGTATATTTCTGTTCTCTTAACTGCATGGCATTAGCCTCAATTCAAGAAAACGAAACGACAACAAATCAACCAGTAAATCAGGTTCATGCAAGCGTAAGTAACCAAGGTTTTACTGTTGGACAAAGTTGGGGAGCTTTGAGAAAAGCTTGGAAAGGGTATCGAATCGCAAAAGTACAAAGCGATGATACCAAGATGACAGAGTATGCAAACAAGATTAGGAAAATTCAAGGTGAATTAAACATCGCCGTATCTTCATTCCCTAATTTGGGAATCTCCTAAATTTTTTTCTTTTAGTATATTAAAAATAGGAGTCTTTATTAACTTCTCTTAACTTCATATATTTGGTTCAAGAAGGTATATTTTATGAGTAACAACAATTCAAAATCATTTACACAAGAATTTTTTGGATTTCTTAAAACTTTTGGTATTATTGGACTAGCTATTGCATTTGTCATAGGTTTAGCAGCATCCAGATTAGTAACTTCACTAGTTCAAGATATTGTTAATCCTACGGTAGGTCTATTTCTTCCAGCGTCTCTAGAAAAAATGTCTGCGAACGTTACCACTCTTTCTGGAGGTACTTCACAGTTCAAATATGGAGACCTAATTGCCAATGTAATTGATTTTGTCATAATAGCACTGATTGTATTTATTGCTTATAAATTCCTAAAAAAGCACAAACTAATAGAAGATAAGACAGAAGCGGAATCTAAATAATTTTTCGTTTCCAATTCCTAGTTTTACTCACTTGCGTAATAATCTATTACTACAATAAAATAACATTATCTTTTTGTTAATCTATACAATTCTGATTATTAGAAGGAAAATTTTCAAATCATGATTTTTAATACAGCATTGCTACTAATTCATTTATCCCTCAAGTAAGGAATCAATTTTTTTATTCAAATCAAAGATCTTTTCAAGCAGTTTTTCATTCCGTTCTTCAAACTGTTTAATCTTTTCAAGCAGTTTTTCATTATATTTCTCCAAATGTTCTATTCGATTCAGTGTATAATCCTGCTTATCAGAAGTTTTCTTTTGTCTATTGAAAATCCACCAACTAACAATTCCGCCTATAATCGCTCCAATTATGATTCCCAAATAAGTACTGGACGCATTTGTCATGTCTATACAGGTTGTAGATAATTCCGGAATGCAACCCCAGGTTTGAGTCATCAACCACATGATTTTAGAATAAAAGAATGCCTATTGACCTACTAATACTTATAGTAGAATAAAGGAATTGAGTGAATTTTACCGGTCTATGGGTTAGAATTTCTAAGTAGTAAGGGGCATTTTTCTTTCAGTGGCCCTTTGTTCACGCTGTTCACCGTGTTCACATGTGCACATGTTCCGTACAGGCGGAGATTGAGATTAATAACCCAAGGCAATATCCCCAATGCCTAGCCTACTTGCGTGTACTAACATAGTGCTAACCGTGATTTAATTTGAGGTAAATTATAAATAAATGGTCATCAATAGACCTTTCCGGTGTCTTTGGTTGACCGACAATCATCCTGAGGTGTCTAAGCAAGAAATTATTGATCGCATTAAATTGATGAATTTTTTGTGCATGTATTGTCCTAGTGGGAGTCCTGTAGCCCTGGCAGTATTAGACTATCAAAGTCATGGATCAGGGCCTCATGCAACAGGAGTTTTCATATGTCCTGATTGCAAGAATAAATTTATGATTAAAATCGAAGATGTAGGAAAAGTTGGACATGTTTGAATGATTATAAAATTTTCTGACGAGTACTTTCTTATGGAGTGGCGGCCTGGCATGGCAAGGCATGATGTATGCCTTAACTGTGGTCATAAGAAACAAGATCATAATCTTCCTCCAGATTCCCGATGTCAAAAACCGTTTTGCGGATGTTTGAGTTTTAGGACAACTCTTCTAACATACTAGGGTGGATAGGTTTTTTCCAAATCTCTTAGAATTTGATAAAACAAGTCACATATTCTTAATATTTGTTGTTCACACATACATCGATGGCAGAAGACGAAGATGCAGATATAATTTCAAGAATTGAGAAAAAAAAGGCTGATCCCCAAAAAGAAGACCATAGCGGGATGGATAGTTACAATAAATATGCAGTAGGTGGAGAATCCAAAGAAGTTCCGGCATCAGCATTAGATGAGAATGATAACTTTATTCATAAAAGAGAACACAATCAGCCAAAACAGAAGAAGAGTATTAAGAAGTTAAACTCCTAAATTAATATAAGAATATTTTCACATTCCTCAGTATCATGATCTGGGTAATTTCTCTTGCATGCATTATTCATCTCGACAAGGTATATACGGTTTTTTAATTAAAGTAAACTAGAAAAAAGGGAAGGATATCTTACGTTACCAGCAATAGTAATCTTCTTAAGGTTTACATTATTTTGAAGTGTTAAATAACATGTTGTAGTGAGTTTATCATGACTGAAGAGAATTCTGAAAACGCTTTTGATAAAGTAAAAGAGGGTGTTAAGAAATTAGTCGGCGGCAGTGCAGAAGTAGTTGAAGGCACTGCACAGGGAGTTAAGGAGGCTGTAGAAGATACTAAAGAAGGGGTTGAAGATACTACGTCCTCAGACGAAGAGACGAAAAACAGAAAATATAATGAAGCAGGGGAAAAATTGGAGGATGTAGGAGACAAGATTAAAGCCGGCACAAAAGCAGTTGTAAACAAAGTCGAAGATCCTGACAAGGATTTAAATAACGAGTACCAAAAAGAAAAGATAGAAGAAAAAATGGACTAGGATTAGTCCGATCGATTTTTAGGCCGATAAATTATCTGGTGAGGTAAGGATATTGGGATATATTATCTTAGTTTGTAGCAGGCAAGAAAAAATAATGGATATCTGGGTAGAATAAGATGGAATGCATAAAGTGTGGCGCAAATGTAGATTCACTTCAAGTACCTGTATGTGAAGAATGTGAAAAGGCCGACATGAGGGCTAAATCTAAGAATGCTAAAGAAATCCTAGATCTTCATGTTAAGTCTCAAAGGGAACTTAAACTCTTACCTGATGATTTCAAAATATCAGACAGTAGTATAGATGTTGCCACGAAAATAATTCGTGAATTAATAGCCCTTGGTGAATCGAGTGAAATAGTTGCTGCTACAGTATTTGGCTTTTGTTTCGGCTATTTATGCCATCAGAGAGAACAAGAGCCACAGGTCTGAATATTCGAATAATAATAAATAAAAAAAATTCTTCTACCTTGATTATGCTAAAATAGGCGTAGCAAAATCAAAGTCGTGTAATCCGTTTCTGATGAATGTTTTGTCTGTACACGGAGAATTAGTTTCCATAAAACTTGACCACATAACCTCACATGTTCTACACTTAAATTCGCCTGGGGCGACATCTGGTTTTATTGCTCTTTTCACAATTATTATTGTGTGTTCGAGGTATATCAATCTTTTAGGAGTCACAAAAGCCAATATAACTATTATAAAATTTTTCGTAGGAAATAAATTGAATGTCGCGAGACGTATGCCTAAGATGTGGTCACGAGAGAAAAGATCATATAGTCGGTTATCATTCACGATGTTAGAAGTCTTATTGTCGGTGTACGAAATTCAAGTCGACATTAATCGAGCAATAAATACCAATATAGGACTAGTCCTATTTTAATAACAGGAAATAATAAGTTAATTATTATTTACTTTATTACAGTAATCCCTCGTCTTATGGTAACAGGAAAAAAATTCTATAACAGATTTTACAATACTATCTATTACCAAGATCCCTTGGTATCCTGGTCGGTCTAGGCGTCTAGTGATAGAGTGGACCCGCCAGGTTTAACTTTTTTATACTTTAATGATCATTGTAAATTAAGTCAAGGTTCCATACTGGTGGGTCAAACGTTCGAGTTCTTAGGTTGGCCCACCAGTGTTATTAAATTGTACCTCCTCACCAAGATGGCATGTATCTTCCCAAAAATGGTGACCGCGTTCATGTGTGGGGCGCATGGGTAACTGATAAACCAAAAGGATGGCATGAAATACACCCAACCTGGGAAGTCATAAAACAGTGAGAAAGAACAATCAGAACAAGGAAAATTATTTATCGCTGGAGCAACTATTTATAAATACGTCACCTACCACTGATCGGGGCTATCCCTGTTTGTGCTTTTGGTTCATCAGGCTCCCATCAGTTTAGTCATTTTATAATTAGTGGTACTCATCTTTTTAACAAGATTCATTTCTTACGTTTAAAATCAATTACTATACACTCCTTCCCCTATCGGTGATTTACTTTTTATATTTTCAACCGTTCGATCAGAATCCATGACCTTACAGCAAATATTTCAAAAAGAAGTTGAAGTTACAGAAGCCTGGCTCAGGCGAGAACAAGAAGAATCTACATACAAGAGGGATCTTAAAAAAAGGATTGAATTGATAAATTGGGTTCTACAGAATATGAAGATTCCGCATTCCTCAATTTGCCAGTTGATAGAAAATAGAATACAAGAAACTATGAATGAAATTAATAAAAAAGATTCCGTTATCGAAAAAGATCCCCTTGATAGTGAACTAAGAATATTGGATTGGATATTTTATCAAGTATGTAACAACAGTAAAAAAGAATTCAGTTAGTTATTCGTACTATAAGCATTAAGTATAAATTTATTACTTTGATATATGCTTATCTTGAATTCATTGTTTAGGATAGCGTTGGTTGGTGCCCTCCATACCAGAGGCATCAATCAATTGTGTTCGCAGTTTTCATAAAAAGACCAAACATTTTTCACTGGAAAACTTATTGTGCGATCAGTCGAATCCAATGGTAAGTAACATTATTATAAATCATACCTTGTTTATCTCATAACAATGCAAGTCGAACAAAAAAATAAAATCAAGTGCAAAGTGTGTGGTTGTGAAGTAGATTCTTTTAAGTATCATAAACATGTCATGGATACTCACTGTGAGTGATTAAGAAAACAAATAAAATTCAATAGTTGTGATAATAACTTGTTCACAGAGAGTTGTTTTACTTGCCATCATAAAAAAGAAAATCATATGCCGGATTTGAATGATGGTAGCAGTAAATGTGATTTTCCTGACTGCGACTGTAAGGATTTTAAAGTTAATAAGAATAAGTAAAATTCATTTTTCCAAAAATTTACTAAACAAAAAAATAAAGATTACTTTCCGTTAATGCCTTCCTTTATTTCGCCACTGATGTTACTAAGAACATCTGCTGCTCCCGTTCCTGCTTTTTTCAGAGCATCTTCTGTCTTATTTAGAATGTCTGTTCCCACATTGCTGGCATTTTGTCCAAGTTCTGAACCTACATTACTAACATTTTGTTTAAGTTCACCCAGTGTAGAACCGACCTTATCACTTGTATTATTCAATGCTGAGGAAGCGTTTTGTCCAAGTTCAGAGGCAGTTTGATTTGCAGTCGCCATCATATTCCCTGCAGCGTTTGAAGCATTTGTAGTTGCGTTTTGACCCATGACATAGTTTGTTGATATTACTAATACCAATATTGGCAGTGTCGCTACCATGTAAAGAAACTTTTTGTTCATATGAAGAGTTTCATTCAGTTACATATAATTCAATTCAAATTCATCTTTGTTCAGTATTCACAGATTTTCATGTTCGGTTACTTTATTAGTCGGACTTGCTCATATAATAGATGTCTGATTTTGATAAAAATCACGGAGTGGTAGTTGGATGAAGTTCGCTGGCCACTTTAAGTAGAATTATTTCAATAGTTGATGATGAAGAAGATATTGTCTCCCTTTTCAAAGATGCACTAGAAGGTATGGAAGGTCTCTCAGTTGTTACTTTCACTGATCCTATTTTAGCACTTGAACACTTTAAAGAAAACAAGTCGGATTATGCACTAGTTCTTTCTGATTATAAAATGCCCTGCATGAGTGGAATGGATTTGATAAAGCAGATAAAGAAAAGAAACCAATGGTTCGAACGATTTTAATGACTGCATTTGAAGTTGACAATAAATTAATTAAAGAATATTCCGCTAAAAAAATACTAAACGGATACCTTCAGAAACCCGTAAGAATAACTAATCTTCGAGAGGAGATTAATAATCAATTACATGCTTGCGAAATTGAAAAGATAAAGATCAAACGTTAAGTCGAATAAGTTTGAACCGTTATAACATTTCTTAATTAGTATCTTTTGTGACGTTCAGAGGAGTCGGATGGCATGAAGTATGCCTTAATTGCGGTCATAAAAAACAAGATCACGGTGCTCCTCCTGATACTCGTTGCCATAAACCATATTGCGGTTGTCACTGGTTTAGGACAACTTTTCTAACATACTAACTGAAAGCGTTTTATTGTTATTTCCCAAATCAAAAGTGAAGTTCATAGCATTCGGCCCGTGGAATTCCTGTCTGCCGCTGCACTGGACCCACGTTTATGATCCCTGATTCTAATGGATGGGTTATGATGTTATCAACAAATTGACTTAGCGTTATTAAATGGAGGATCAAAAAAACGAAATTTGATAATGGAGTGATTATTAAATGATATTGATCTTATTTTATTATGGCAGATAAAGAAATGATAGAAGAAAAGATAGGCGAAGCGTTAGGATTAGAAAAGGCGGCACAGAAGGCCGTTGAGGAATTGGATTCAAGAGGTTTATTGAAGCCGGAACATGTGAAAAAATTTTCGCAAATGAGGGAAGAGGCAGGTCAACAGGAAGAAGAGATGGAAAAACTTGTTGGAGAACTTGTAGAAAGTGATGACTTTGAGCAAGCAAAGATAGAAGAGAAAGCAGAAGAAACTGCTGAGAAGGCATCAAAGATTATGGAAACATATTTGGGGGAAGAACCGGATAATCAGGAGGCCCTAGAATTTCTGTGTCTTGCAGAAGGAGCAGAAGTTACACATTATGAAGTATTAACCTCTATTGCAAAGGATGTTAAGAACAAAAAATTTGGAACAAGGGTCAAAGCGATACTCAAAGAGGAAAAAGAACATCTTGCTCTTTGCACAAAGTTAGCAAAAAGTAATGCCGCAGAAGCATAACCACATTATTTTTTTTCTTTTCAATGGTAACTTGACAATAGATGAATGTAATACCGACCAGTTTTAAATACCATGTTTCTCATTAATGACTGTGAGTACTAGAGGAAAAAAGAAAAGTGGAAACATTAAGGCAAAAACTAAGACTACTAAAAAAAGTACTAAGAGTATTAAGACAAAAAGCAGGAGCCGTAAAGGAAAGACTATTGAAGAAAGCAAAAAGCGTGGAAAAGGTTCCGGCATACACGCAGGCGGCCAAGTAGGAATTAACAAGGGTGGTCGTACCTTGGGTAAATTAAGCGCAGGTGGCGAATTAGGAGTCAAAGAAAACAAGAAAGGCTCAGGTAAAGTAGCGGCGAATGTTAACTTGGGACTAGAAAGTGAAACTCTGGGAGAATTAAAGGAAGGCGGTGACTATGCTTTGGACAAAATAAAATCCGGAGTGAAGGCGGCCAAGAAAAAAATCTCACAAGTTATTTGACTAGAGTCGGAATACAACTAATTTATGAATTTTCGAGAGTCAAATATTTGTTGCAACGACTACTACAAGAATGCAGCACATACTGACACAGCGGTCATGGCTCCTACTAATCCATAAGTAACTAATCCAACCGCTTCGCAACCATACAGTGCACCTAAGTATGCCCCATCAGACATATAGGTCATTGTTGGAATCTTAATGTCAGTAACATTACCTGATACAACATTTCCAACATCAGTAATTCTCTTCTGTAGTATGTCATTCATCAGAATAATTATTTGCGAATCTGAATTTAAGGAATCTCTGAAATTACACCAACTTTCATCTACTACTTGCATAGACAATATTAAAAGTCCCAGGATATTAGGAACCATATTGTACTAGTTTTATTGGTAGGTCAATGCCTATTTTACTATTTTTTTGTCTGATGGTCGTGTTAATGTTATTCAAATAATGACTTGGAATTATCTACCACTACCCGGTAAACCGATTCCTTTAAACGGAGTACGATAATCTGCAGTTAGATCAATTCCTTCTTTTGCAGTTATTCTAATCTTTTCCACATTTGTATCTGGTTTTGGATAAAAGAAAAATGATTGACCTGGTGCAAGACTGCCTAAATTTTGGAGGTCGTTTTTGCCGAGGAATACACTAATGTTTGTGAGCGCATTAAATCCTATATTGTTAATTCTTACTCTATAGTATGTACCGGCTATATCTGTCGTATCTTTAGTGGCATCAACTTCTAGTGCGTATGGAACCCGTGCCTCTTGTTTTACGATAAGAAAAATTAGAATTGCTGTTAATATTACTCCTACCAAAGAATAGTAAAGATAAACTCTTCTCATAATGAATTCAAAGAATATGTAGTTTAATAAATTAGATCAGAATCAGAACTTAGATTGGGTATCCAATATTGGCAATTAAGCCGAGAACTCTGAGATAGACATTTAATGCTTAAAAATAGCATTCTCAAAGAAATAATATTGCTAGATATGAGTTCCTTCGACATACCTAACTGGGTTGCCACGATTATTGAACTGGGAATAGGCATTGTAATCGCCATTGTGGTTTATAGACTTCAAACCAAAACCTCAAAATTAGCTGAAGAGCTCCTTTCGAAAATTTCATTCATGACATCTAGGGTGGATTCAGTGTTAGAACAAAGAAGAGCGGATGAACAGTCGAAAAAAGATTTCGAATGTAAAAGAATTATTGATCATTTGGAGTATATTCGGAAAAAAGAACTTGAATTAAAGGAGTACTTAACGGAGTATGTCTCTGGTGATACGACAAGCGAACAGCTACAATACTTTATAAAGCAAAATTTCATGCCCATAGCCAAATACAGAATTCGTGAGATAGAGGATGCTACACGACAACTAGGAGACAAACTAAGTGACAATAAATTGAGATTGGAATTTTTATCGTATATTGAGGCATTCTTAAATCTTAGTGAAACAGTAGTGGTGGATGGTAAACAACAAAATGAAGACGATCTTGAGAGTTTTATTATTTCAATAAATCTTCAATTAAGAAGAGTTCAAGAATTCCTAACAAGATTTCGCAATGAAATTAAAGAGAACGATAATTCTGCCAAATAGATTTATCAGTTAACCATATCAAACTTTAATAACTAATGAAATCAGTTTTATTACTTAGCTGGATAACATTCAAGAATTCGATTGCAAGTTCTTGTAAAGTTTTCTTATTCATACATTGATTGAAATTAGATTTCATGAATTAGATCTTTGAGATTCCTCTTTGGCTTTGGTACCAGCATCTTTATTGGATATCCCACACAAAGAATTGATGATGGAAAAAGGTTTGTACCCAACACTTCCCTAATCCTATCTTCGTCCAACATGCCTATCCAAATTGAGCTCAAACCCAAAGCGTGGGCAGCTAATTGCGAATAAGCAGCTGCAAGTGTTGCGTCTTGTTGTGAGAATTTTCTGATCTTGTCTGGAGGAAAATTTAATTTTACCCTATCAGGGTTCATGCAAAATACAAGTACTACTGGAGCATTTACATAGGGTTGATTGTTGGCGGCCTGCACTAGCAAATTCTTAACCTCTTGTTTGTGTATGTGATATATTTCAAAACCCTGGAATCCACCCGCTGTAGGTGCTGTATCTGCGGCTGCAAAAATCATTTCAAGCTTCCATTCTTCAACTTCTCTATTTTCAAATTTTCTCTGCGATCTTCTATTAAGCATGACATTGAAGATGTTAGTTTGTATAATGTCTTCTACATCATGGCTTGGGACTTCTTCTTTTGGATAAACCAGTTGTGTATTCTTATCGGTAAACATCCTTGCAAAAATATCACTCGGAAAGGACACACACTAATAATATCATTGAAGTTATTAAAATGAATCCGTTCTAGACAAATGATCTCCGATTAGGTTTAGGTAAATTTTCAGGTTAATTGTCACCTGATTAAATGTTTATAAAGTATCCGTAGATTACCACTAGATGGTCAAAAATGGTTGGGAAAAAACCAAGAACTAAAAATCAACCAAAAATACCGAAAACTATCAACAAGAATACCTCTAACATTCAAGGCATAATTGAGACCATGCAAAACAGTCTATTTGAAATTACAAATGAGATCGCAAAAGCTCAGCCTCGATATGCTCAATCACTTTCAAATTATCAGGCTGAATATCTTGATGCAACAAGGATGGTAATTCAGACCCTATCTAATTTTCAAAGTTCTCTTGTTAAATTTAGTTGGATGAATTATGATAACAGAACCTCATTTTATTCAGACCAAATTAAAAATCAAGTGACTACACTGACAGAAAATTTTATCAAAACCTTTGATTTTTGGAATCAAATTACCATTGACTCAATTGATATTTCAAAAGAGAACATAAAAATCTGTACCGAAGCTATGTCATCCATCGAATCCCACAATAGAGATTTAATTAGTTCTTGGAACTCATTCTTAATTCCATCTTATGGTAAATAATTTGGAAGAATTTGTTACCACACAGATTTAAAATTTTTCCTACGAAGATTATCTTGACATTTAGTTTATTGGAATTGATTCTACTAAGTGGGACAAGTCGATTCTATAATAATCAATCATAGCTGCGTCATACTGTTGAACTATTTCAATTGGCTCTCCCTTATTCTTTCTATTGGCAATTAGTTCCCTTTGAGAGTAGCTAGTAACGTAAGAGTAACCACGTCTTCTTGCTTCTTTCAGAAATTCCGATCTAAGCATATGTCCTCCTTTTTCCCCAAGATATCCAGTTCTAATTGCAATCCATTCCATAAAAATTGAATTCATTTTTCCCAAATTTTGGTCGTTGGTACCACGTCTTAGGGATTCCATATGCGCTGAATTCATTTTACCCAAATTCTCCTCGTACAATCCATATTTGGGCTTGTGTTTTTCCAAGGGACCGCCTTTTACATACCCGACGATTTCACCCATTTTACTATTAATTCTAAGTGTGATCAGTATCGTACTTGGATCGTCAAGTGATTTTCGAAAATCTTTATCATAAAAATTAGTGGGAGAGCAATATTCATAACGGATTTTCATTATCGTATCATAAATGTCCTTAGTCGTCTTATTCTTCACATCAATAGTGTTTTCTAATGACGTTACCAAATTGATTTCATTCTTTCTTAACGATGCCTTTATCTCCAATTCTTTTTCCCAGGCTTCTCTAAAACCTTCAACGTTATCAAAGAAGTTTTTCCTAAATGCAATCGGTAGACTATGTATCACTCTCTCAAAAGTCTCTTTATCATCTTTTTGTTTAAGCCCACTGAAGAATTCAACGGACTTTTCATTTATGACTTGTGAATGCCATCCAATACCTCGAGCATTGCGTCGTGCGAGTTCCTTAGCATAACCAAAATCACCCAAACAATATCCCGCTATGCGATCACAAATAGACAAATACAACCCAAGCTTTTCATAATGCTGTCTTGCATTGGTATCATCTTGCTGAATACCTGCCAAGGAAAATAGTTCATGCATTCTTTTTAATGCGTGATCCTTTTGTGCTCCGATAAAGGGATATGTTGTTCTATGTATTAGCGCAATAACTATATTCAGATCTATACCAAACGAGTGGATAAGCTTGCCAAGTTTTTCATCGTTCCTAATAAAGAGTTCAATATTATCCTCATTAGGTTTTTCAAATTCCTTTCTTGGATCAAAATCATGAAAAAGCGCTGCCACAAAAAGATTCTTAATATCTTTATCGGGAATTTTATTTTCTATTTTTTGACTTCCTGCTGATAACAATGAAACAAAAGCAACTTCAAGATTATGATTGATAGTATGATAGCCAGGATAATCCGACCCTAATCCATGTTTAGAAAATTCGGATACTGCGTGCCTAATAATTTTTGATGTTGCCTTCTTATCAAATTTCATTATTGCGGCTAGTTCCAAAATTTCGTCTTTATGTGATGCCTCTCTTGTTAGACCGATATTATATCGAGTCCACCACGGAAATAATCTAATCCTTTTGTAGTATTCATACCACCACGGAAACGTCTTCCTAGGAATAATATGATGAATTTCATTTGTGATTTGATCATTTTCATCTATCATCACTAAATGGCACCTCACATAGAGAATACGACTCAATATAAAAAACTTATCACACAAGTTTACTTTGAAGCTTTGAAATACAATAAATTACATATTTGTTTTATAAATTATTAAAAAAATTAGATTTTTGTGTATTTTTTACTATGCAGGCATGGATAATTTAGTCTCTAGTTCCTAATGCACCTCAAGTAATTACTATTCTTTAACCGAAACAGCTTTAGATCATGTTGGGCCACATCAAATCATAGTACTCCTATGGGCATTTATCATTTTGGTAAAATTTTCATACACTACTTTACAATAATTAGCTAGATTCTCAAATTCAAAGTTTTTTCCATTGATAATATCGCCCGAACTTATTCCTACTTCTTTCATTTCTGATCCATAATCCTTCGTCCAATCATGAATCATTTGGGATGTTACTTCTAGATGAAACAATATTCCAATAGAACTACCTAGTCTAAACGCTTGTGGATATAAATTGGATGAGGCCAATAATACTGCTGAACTTGGGAGTAAAAAGGTATCTCCATGCCATTGGAAAACTTTTATTTTATTATTGCTTATTCCTTTAAAGATATCGTTCCTTCCTTCATTATTAATTACAACATTGTACCATCCAATCTCTTTCTGCTTACCTTTATAAACTCTACCGCCTAATGCCTCGGCAATCAATTGCGAACCCAAACAGATTCCAAGTAAAGGAACTTGAAGCTTGTTGGCATTGTTTATCAAATCTAGTTCGTCATTCAAATAAGGCAAATATTCATACACAGACATGTATCCACCCAAAATGACTATTCCTGCATATTTGTCAAGTTCCTTAGGTATTTTGTCTTTTTTAACATGTATAGTCTCGATCATATAACCATCGGATTCGAACAATTCCTTGAAATTTCCTAGAGTTTCAATCTCTGTATTTTGGATGGAGAGTATGATATCTTTCAATTATCTGGATGTAGAATTATTCACTATATCTACTTATTCCAGAATATTAAAAAATATAATTGTAAACAATATTATTGGAAAAATCAAAAATCTATCCTCTTCTTAATTGTTTGTATCTATAACATCCCGTGGTATGATCATTTACCATTCCTATTGCTTGCATCATTGAGTAACATATTTTCGATCCCACAAATTTGAACCCTCTGTTTTTAAGATCCTTGCAAATCATATCAGATTCTTGTGAAGTAGATGGAACATCGTTGTACGTTTTCCATGTATTTTGAATGGGTTTGTATTTTACAAAGTTCCAAATAAAGATATCAAAACTGCCCATTTCCTTTTGGATCTTGATAAAAGCATTGGCATTGCTAACTGTCGCCTCTATCTTTTTCTTATTTCTAATTATTAATGGGTTTGAACAAAGTTCCTTAATTTTCATACTATCATAATTAGCAACTAGTTCCACTTCAAAATTGTCGAATGTCTTCCGAAACTCTTGACGTTTATTCAGTATAATACGCCAGCTTAGACCTGCCTGCATTCCCTCCAATACTAAGAACTCAAATAGCTTCCTGTCATTGTGAAGTGGAATTCCCCACTCTTTGTCATGATAATCTATTTCAATTTGGTTTCTAGCCCACTCACACCTTGCATTCATTATTCATAAACTAGATTATTTTTATTCATCATCGTTATAATTCTAATCTTCCTGTAAACTGATTTTTTGAGAATCAAATATAATGAAATTTTTGAAATTGATTCATTATAACAATTCATCTCTTGAGAACTTGCCAGCTAGAACTTGGCCGGGTTTTGAACTATAACCTGGTGTGCCTATTCCAACGGCAATCATTGCATCCTTGCCTTTTGCATGAGGTGAAAAAAAATCCGTTACGGCATCATCATAAAAAGTAGATCCTGAAGCACCAATTTTTTGATTATAAGCAGATAAATAAATTCTCCCAGCTAATATGCCTGCTTCAAATTGACATAATCTATAACCTCTATTGCCTAACTTATCCAATACCGATTTGATGTTAGACATAATGTAAAATACTACACTTGCATCACTGAACAGAGTTTGCTCTAGGCACAGGAATCCAGACATATCTCTTTGAATGTTCGCTTTTAAGAGATCAATTGAATTGTCCTTACGATTAAAAAAATATGCTCCTTTCTGCATATTAGTTACATCATTTGCAATAAAATAGATATCCATGAAAGATTTTTTTTCACCAAAATCTGAAGGTGTAGGTCCCGCTAAACTATATAGAATGTTTGAGAGTTGTTCAAATGTAATAGGCTCTCTTGAAAATTTTCTGGTAGAACCTCTTAAGAGTATGACATCAGAAAGCGATTGTGTATTGTTGGGTATTGGTTCTATATGTATTGACGATGATTTCGCATAGTCTTCTTTTTCATCTCCAATTTCTTGCATTGAATTAGTGGAATGAGTCCATTGATACACTTCATCAGTTGAATTGAGCGATGATGCATTATGTAATTTCCAAATTTCCTCATATTCGACTTCTTTCCCACTTGAAATGGGAACAATTTCTGGAACAAATTTAGAAGGATATGGGATTTTTCTTGGTTCTTGTTTAGACAAACCAATACCAATTGGTGCCAGAACAATCGAAGCTTCCTTGTTTTCTTCAAGACTTAATAATTCATTTACAAATTTATCTACGTACCCAGTAATCAATTTGGTTTTCAGACCAAATGAAGTTGATGTGGCAATCAAATTCGCAGCAATTACACCTGAGTCCCAGAACCAATGTCGGTACGAACGTGCTTGATATTTCCAAGCGTTTCGCCAGGCTATAGAACTAAGTATAATTGTGAAAGGTGAATTCATTATTGCTTGTTCAAATCCAGCAGCTTCGGATAAAAACTGTCTATAATCACCTTCTCTCAATCTCGTTAAAGAGAACTCGCCAGGGCAGAAATGATACACACCTGCTTGTAATCCATCAATGTTTTCTGACACTATGTAGACCTCAATTGGATATAATGCACCAGTAGCAGGTGCGGCACGCATGTAATATTTCCCATGCGGAAACTTCATTTGTCTTGTAATTCCTGAAGAAAAGAAGAGCAAAGACGATAATAATTCCGTATTTATCTTTGGGGTTTCTAGAGCAGACACTTCATTTGTCTCTTTCATGGTAATTACATTGAGCTTCGGTAATGGAAAATCAGTAGGCAGTGCAATAGGTGGAATATTGTTATAAAATTTAAATGATTTTGGCTTATTATCCCAATCTAGGTAATGATTTGACAATCTAATACTCATTTGAGAATGCTTTGTTTCTTGATGATAATCTAACGCATATTTGATTTCTTCATTCAATTTGGTTTAGTTAATTAAGACATGCGTATTATAATAAGTAACCACAATTTTTCCTTTCCTTATACTTTAATTCCATTTTAACAGTTATTCAGTCTCCCAGTTTCAAGTGTTAGTACATTTGAGAAAATTTAAATAGTTTATAAGAGCATTATTTTCAATGACACTCTCAATAAATTGTAAAGATGCTGGTGATCCAGTCTGTTCTCACACGATGTACGGCGAAACAGAAGAAGAATTGCTTCAGAATGCAAAAGATCACGGAATTAAGGTTCATGGATATACGGAAGAACAATGGAATGAGGAAATTTCAAAGAATTTAGAGCATTTTAGAAAAATCATAAAGAAAACTTGAATAGACATTCTATGTTAACGAATAATGTCAAGTGAAACCATGATTTTTTGTCATTCAATATAGAGTAATATCTCTGGTTTGGTCGGTCATTAAGAAATTATATCTTGGTTTAGTAAAACAATTGATGTTAATATTACCAATTATTCAATCAATTTCTTGTAGTATTGCTTGAATTTCAATAGTTACTAGTAATCGAAAGAATTAATATTGGTATTGTACTCATCAAAGCTAAAAATGTCTGAAGATGGTATAGCTAATCAATTACTTCAAGAAAGTATTGGTAAAACAGTGCTTGTTAAATTAAAGGGAAGAAGATCTGTAAAGGGAAAAATTAAGGGTTTTGATAAACAAATGAATATCGTAATAACCGATGCCACAGAGGTAATAGAGCAGCAGTCAAACGATAATAATAATTCAGAAAAAGGTAAGGAGCTGGAGAAAGAATCTCAAGTTGGCGATGCGTTAATACGCGGAGATAATGTAATTACCATCGCAGTTCTATAGTGTATTGATGGATCACTCAAAATTGGACTGCATAAACATCTTGTGAAATCAGTCTCTTCTAACATGTACTCTAATAATTTATGTTTCATTTTTTGGAAACAATAATGTTTTTTTGGAGGCTTGATAGTTAGTCAAAAATCTTTATTGCCTCATTGAACTGTCCAATAGTTAAGGGTTGTACTTTTGCAAGTTGAATATTTTCTTTAACATGATTAGGTTTCTTTTGTCCTATTAGTGGTGCTATGACATTTGGAGTCGATCTGGTAATTTGTACTATCTTTAGCAATTGATTGTCATATCCCAAATAATCGGGTATTGTGGCGCCAAATAACTTTGTCTGTAATAATGGCACACTTGTGAAAACTCCAATGTTTAATTTATTACACGCTTCTAAGATAGTCAGGTTATTATCATTTCCCACCGATTGGTTCTTGAGTAAGTAAGCTTCTCTATACGCTATATTATATGGAAGTTGAATAAAACGGAATCCATGGTTTTTTCCTCCTACTTCTTGTGCTATCTTTACCATTTCTTCCAATGAGAGATATTCTCTTTCGTTGTAAGGGAGCCTAAAACAAGTCCACGTCGCCATTCCATAATAGCTAATCTTATTTTTGGATCTATATTCTTCATAAACTTGAAAGACCTTCCGTATCATTTCATCAAACTCATTTCTATCTACGTCTTCAACCCAACTCTCGTACGCATTATGGACATAAACAAGATCAATCGTATCAAGTTGCATATTTGTCAGCGATTTGTCAATGCACTTGCGGATATAATTCGGATTTAATACATTATATCCGGAGCTAATGTCTTTTGGCTCTATAACTCCCTGTGAAATAAACATATTTTGCATATATTCAAGAACATCAACTGTTGGAAAATCTCCATCATTGGTAATATATCCATTTTTTGTGGAAATAAAGACCTGTTCGCGTGAAATAACTCCTTCTTGTATTAGCCTTTTGATAGCGTTTCCAATATTTTTTTCTGATTTCATAGAACGATAGTTTATTGCAGTATCAATTACGTTCACAGCTCCTGATTTTACTGATTCATAAACTGCGTTCTCTAAGTCCTCATCATCTTCTGGTGTGATCTGACCCAGATATGTTCCTATTCCCAAACTCGACAAGTTCAGGTTATCAAACGAACGAAAGTGCGAAGCTGGAAAACCATTTTTGATAGCATTTTCCATATATTTTTTTGTACCTTGAGGAGTTGCATGTCCATCAATGGCACGATATTCACTAACCAATGATATGGAAGTATTGATATCCATTTTATATATTGATTGTCTATAAGCAAATAACGTTATATTTTAGATAGGTATTTTTCATATTAATGGCCAATACAGCTAAAGACTATTTTGAGAGTCTTTCCAAGGAAATATTAAAAATCAGTCCGTCTCTAAGGTGGATCGCAATAGCTGACTCTGAGGGCAAAATACTCAATATAGCAAGAAGAGAAGGTCTCGATCCGTTGATGAATCGTGAGGAAAACCAGGAATACACACTAAATGCAATAACCAGACACAAATCTCGGCTAAAATTCGAAGACAAGCTGGGCAAACTGGTTTACTCCTTGGGGAAATATGAAAAACTGGTAAGAATTGTTACTCCAATAAATAACAAATATTATGTTTTACTTACAATTGACGTAGAAGAGTCCCATATTGACTCCATAATGAAACAACAGATAATTCCAAAAATAATTGATAACTCAAAGTATTTTGAATAAGAACTCGGATAATTCATGATACTAATTTGAAAATAGTCGAGTATTCAGTATCAAATTTTGGCATCATTATGATGCTCCAAATACTCATTCTATAAATTCATAAGGTTTTAAGTATCATCGACCATATCTGAATCATGTATAGTAAGGACAAGATTGATAGTGCCAGCAGGCTGATAGACTCTGAAATCACAAGAGTCCTTTCTAATTCCTCATTGATAGGATATGGTGGATGTGCTGCATGTCATGTGGTATTCGAGCTGATCAAAACTCTGTCGTTAAGTGAATCTGATGCGGGAGATTTGCTTTCTCAAGCATTATTTGAAGATCCACAATTAAATGATAGGTTCATTGACATGGTAGAAAAAATACACATGAAGGAGAGAATGATGGGAGTTCAATTTTCAATTAAGAGTAGAGAAGCAAAGGATAGATTTATTTACGCGAATCTAAAAAATGTTATCGCCGAATTATCTTTTGATATCAAACAATATGGAAAAGAATTAGTCCTAAGAAAATTATTGTTATCGCTAATTACAGTCCAATTAGCACAAAACATAGGGGTGGATCATCATGCAGCCACTGAAGAGCTTTATTATTTTATGAAGAAAAATATAGACTCTGATAATTTAATTCTTGAATTTATCAACAAGATATCCAAGATAGACAATGATGGCTATTCATGATCAGATAAGACCATACACAAAAATCAATTTTTTTGTTATAGGTATTTAGAAAAACAAATGAATGGTTCTGCATGAGCAACTTTTGATCAAAAATATAATAGATAGTCTTTATTTTCTCAATCTATGGATTATTCAAAACTTTGTGAATCTATATTCAATCTGAATAACGATATACGTTATGTAGCGGTCATTGACGATACGGGATTACCAGTTGTTGGTGGAATGAGAGGGGGTATAGATTCTATAATGGATGAAAATAATGAGGAATTATACCTAACACATACAGCATTACGTAAATCTATGCGAGAAAGGTTTGACAACAATATGGGAAGATCTAGATTCGCATATGTTGAAAGAGATAAGATATCAATTCTAACATTTTACTTGGACAAGTATATCTTACTTGTAACAATGGAGCCAAATATCAATTCTCATACTTCAATTGACATTGCAGAAGATATCTTGGATATGATAAGTGGAAAAAAGCAATGAAATATCTTGATGACAGTACTTGCGGCGCACTACATTTTTTTTACAATGTTAAACTTGACAGCAAATTCTAGTTGTTCAATATAGATTTCGGCTTTACATTAATAATCCTCATACTGGATTTGTTCGGGACAGTAGTATTTGCTGTAACTGGTGCACTCAGGGCAATAGAGCACAAATATGATATTGTAGGTATAATAATCCTTGCAACAGTAACAGGCATTCTGGGCGGAGTTATGAGAGATACGATTTTAGGAGTATTCCCTCCAAATAATTTTTCAGACACTATTCACATTGTATTGACAACATTAACTGCTATTGTCATTTTTTTCCTTTATCATAAAACAAAAAATTATGAAAATTTATTTAATATTTTTGATGCGGTAGGTCTGGGAGTATTCACCTTTACAGGAGCCTCAATTGCTCATTCTCTATACAGTACTAACTATGTGCTAATCGTGATTTCAGGTTTGTTTACAGCTTTTGGTGGAGGAATTTTGAGAGATGTGTTTGTGAGAGAACCTCCAATAGTTTTTACAAAGGAAGTGTACGCTGTAGCAAGTTTCATTGGTGTTATTGTGTTTCTTATCCTGATAAATCTTAAAGTGCCATTTGAATATACAGCAATCGTGGTAATTTTCGTTACAACTGGCATTAGGTTGATTTCAATCAAACTACAATGGAATTTACCTAGAGTAAAGATGTAGATTACTCATGGAGACAGAGGGTATTTTGCTATGTCTACATATTTTGAAAACAACTATTGTTCTGATCAAAGGTAAATATGTCATATCTTGATCAAGATTTTACCTAATTGTTCTCCTTTTTCTAATTTATTGTGGGCCTCTTGTACTTGTATTAATGGAAATATGGAATCAATTTTTGGCATTATCTTTTTTTCATTAATAAAATTAATCAATTCTAGTAATTCTAACTTTGATCCAATTAAAATACCAAATAACTGAATTTGCTTTGAATAGAAAGTTCGTATTTGAAGATTAGCTTCACTTCCAGATGTAGTACCGCACATTGCAATTTTCCCGCCTTTCCGAACAGAACTAATACTCGTATTTAGTGTCTTCAGACCTGCATTATCTATCACAGCATCAACTCCTACACCACGAGTTATTTTTTCTACTTCAAGAACTATCTCTTTCTTTTTTCGATTTATCACATGATCAGATCCTATGTCATATGCAAAATTTAGTTTAGAATCGTCAGATATAGTACTAATGGTTCTTATTCCGAGTGCCTTTGAGATTTGAATCATGGCCATTCCCAGACCACCAGATGCTCCGTATATCAATACTGTATCATTTTCATTTAGCTGTAGTTTCTTGATAATGTTCCATGCAGTCAAATACGAAATTGGGAGTGTAGCAGCTTGTTTATCGTTTATTTCATGAGGTATTGGTATGATATTTGTTTTAGGAACAGTTACAAATTCGGCATAACCACCATTGTACTTGCTTAAACCGCCAATTATTGAAAAGTCTCTACACAAGGTTTCAACCCCATTCTTACAAGTTTGACAATCATTGCAGCTAATTCCTGGATATACCAGAACTCTGGATCCTTTAGGAATTGTTCCACACTCTTCTTCCAATGAACCTACAATATCACTACCACAAATATGAGGAAAGCCAATAGTTATACCTGAAACTCCCATTCTTGTCCATATATCAAGGTGATTCAGTCCACAATATTTTACTTTAATTAGAGCCTCAGATGAATTGGATACCGGAGCTGGGAAATCCTGCACATACTTCAAGACATTTGGAGCACCATGACTGTATATAGGAACAGCTTTCATAAGCTTTCAGATTTCTATAGCTAACCTTGAATATTGTGCATTTCCTTTAGATCATCTTTGAACTGAAATAGGCCGTCTGGAATTTCCGCCTTTATAGGATCTCTCAATGAATATCGCTTACCATTTTCATTTGTTGATTCTCTTTTTGTTGTCCATATTAATGAATTAAAATCAACAATAGCTTTTGTAAATTTACACATTTCTTCATAGTCATTACTATGAACTGGAAACTTTTGTAAATGAATACTTTCCTGAGAATATATTGTAGTCCATAATTTATCTGTAATAAATGGGCAAATTGGAGACAATAGTAACAATATAACTGAAAAACATTTATGCAGTGCATATAGTGCAGAATGCCTATTGCTTTGAACTTGATCGTTGTATGCACGTGATTTTACTAACTCGAGGTAATGAGAAGCGAAAATATTCCAGGTAAAATCTCTTATTTGTGAGGCTGGAATAAAAAAATTATATTCCCTATACCCTTTGATACATTCAGTTATCAAATTTGATAATTCTCCCAAAATCCACTTATCTGAAGGCATCAAATTAACTTCTGCTGTTTGAATGAATTCAAATGAGGAAACAAATCTTCCAATATTCCATAACTTCGTTAAAAATTTTTGTGCCTCTGAAATCTTTTGTTCAGAACATCTAAAGTCCTGACCATGATTTGCCTCAATTGCTGACCAAAATCTAAAGGTGTCTGCTCCATGTTTATTAATTACAGGAAATGGATCTATTACATTTCCTTTACTTTTACTCATCTTTTCTCCATACTCGTCGACCCCATATCCCATAATCCAGACATCACTCCAAGCAAGCTTTTCCGTCAATTGATAACAGCGTAACATTGTGTAGTACATCCAAGTTCTTACAATGTCTTTTGCTTGAGGCCTTATTTGTGTTGGATATGTTTTTGCAAAAAAATCTTCATTTTTACCATATTTAGTTACAAATAGAGGGGATATGCTAGAATCCATCCAAGTATCAAAGGTCCTTTCATCACCTATAAACTCACTATGACCACATTTGATACACTTGTCAAACGGAGCTCTATCTTTCCAAGGCCTGTAATATTTTCCAGGTTCAGGGAGCATTGGTTCTTTGCATTTACTACAATACCATATTGGAATTTCTGTGCCATAAAATCTCCTTCTAGATATCGGCCAATCTATTGCAACCGAATCCAGCCAATTCAACAATATCTGTCTGTGAGACTCTGGATAAAATTTCAGAGTGGATGCAAATTCTCTAAGCTTGGGAATATAATCAAGTTGCTTAATATAATAATCCTGCATCGGGATTATCTCTACTGGGGATTTACTTCTCTCGCACATTGGTATTCTGTGGAGGATTGATTCTTGTTTTACAATATATCCACCATTTTTCAAATCATCAATAATTTTTTTTCTTGCATTATCTATTGAGAGGGTAGAATAAATCCCTCCATTCTCACTTATTTTCCCATACTGATTTATGGCTACAATTTCTTTTAAACCAAATTCTCTAAATACTTGCACATCATTAAGATCTCCGTAGCTACAAACCATCACAGCTCCTGAACCAAATTCTGATTTTGCGGAATGATGCGGTAGGATTTTTACTTCTCTATTAAATAGAGGCAAGATAACTTCCTTACTATGCATTTTCTCATATCTGGTATCGTTAGGATTGACTATAACACATTGACATGCAAAAATCAATTCAGGCCTAGTAGTTGCAACAATCAAATCTTCATTTTCATTCTTTAACTTGAATTTCAAGTACACTAGCTCTGTCTTTCTTTCTTCGTACATTATTTCTGCATCGGCAATTGTAGTTCCACAGCTTGGACAATAGTTATTTGGTCGATTTGCGGAATATACAAGCCCCCTTCTCCATAAATCAATAAATGTACTTTGAGTTAACGTGCGATATTCCACTGAATCTGTCCTATAATAGTCCTCAAAGTTGGCACTAAGTCCGATACTCTTCATGATTTGGATCATTTCTTTTTCAAGATCATCCAATGAAATTTTACATAGTCTAAGAAATTCGTCCCTATCAGTCTGTCGCATTCTGATCTTGTGTTTCTTTTCAGTGTATATCTCGACTGGTAGCCCATTTCTGTCTATACCAATTGGAAAATACACATTATTGCCAAACATTCTTGCTGTTCGAGCTATCATGTCAATTTGCGCATAATGCGCCGCAGCACCAATGTGCCAGGGTCGTCCTGATGGGTAAGGAGGAGGCGTATCAATTACAAAATTCTTATTCTCAGATACTTTGAAATCATAGATTTTCTTATCAAGCCAATTTTGCAAAATGGCGTTTTCAATATTCGAATTCCATATTTTTTCATCAATTTTATGTTGCATCTTTAGGTTAGAACTAATCCACTAGACGGCTTCTATTTAAGTTCATGCTTCAGATTAAATCAAAAACTTGCTATCCAATGTGTAGGTATATCGACTCATCATGATACCAGTTTTGTAATAAATACAATTCACTGTTTACCTAATATTTGCCAAAATATGTGCCCCCTTATTTACCCCCTCGTAAATATAAACACCTAGAGCTTCTATATTTGGAGGCATTTTTGAGGAAAGTAGTTTTATTATTACAGAGGAAAGATTCTCCACTGTTGCCTCGCCAGGCATTAAAAAGGTTGTATCTTTAGGAAGTTGTAGATTGAAAAATCCACGAGGTCCATTAAATGATACGTAATAATGAAGACTATCTTCTTTGTAAACATATTTCTTGTTGATAAAGAACTTGTGATCCAATGTTGAAAGAGCATCCTTAATGATTCTTTTTGCATCACCAAAATCGATAACTAGATTATCCACCATTTTTCCAATGATCTCTACCATAACTGTAGAAGTGTGACCATGCAGTATAGAACATTTTTCAACGAGAGGTAAGATATGAGCATAGTCAAAAGCTAGCGATGAATCTTCCAAAAATATAGAACCGATCTGATCTCCTTCAGAATCAACAAAGGATATTGTTTCAAAATCATCAGATTTTACACCAAATTTTGATTTACCAATCCCTATGATATCAAGTTCAGGATTATTCTTTTTTATCTCTTTGAATTTCTCTAAATCTTGTGCGGAATCTAATATTTCGATGTATTTATTATCCATCTTAAAATCAACGAGGACCTCGTTTCCATTCGTTAGCTTTAACTTAAAATCATACTCATAATCCTGCTCTAAAAATGAAAGCAATCTTGAGAAAGATAATTCCGCCTTGCTCCTCAGCAAGTTTCCCTTACCATCGATATACTTAAGGTCTTCATCCAGAATCGTCTTTTTCATTTATTTTAATTCAACGAATCCAGATATATACAAGTTACTTTTCACGTTTAATTAGTTTCCATAACACCGACAAACATTCTTCCGTATTCTCCTACAATTGAACCCATCTTGTTCATTTCGAATCGAATTAATACACTTCCAAATGTCAGACAAATCAAAACTAATTAATTGCATCTCTTAAATATTTGGATAGAAATTACTTTGCTATTTCTACTCGGAGCATGAAACAATTAGCCCTTGGCTTTTACCATTTCAATATATTGAACCATTTCAACATATTGAAATATTTATCGTATATGAAATATCAATCAAATTTACATGAATCTCAAGATCCTCTTGACTAGTAAATATTGTTACTATTACAAATATGATCCAAATATATCATATGTTGTTGTTTATTTTAGTCATGTTAGAATTTATGCCAATAGATTTGAATCAACAATTTTTTCTAAGGTAGCGATTATTTTAGAATAACATAAAATCCGATCGAGGATGAAAATTACTGTTCTTGTTATATTTGGTTTAATACTAATCATGCTTTCATAAGTTAGAATTTTAATTACTTGTAATAATAAAGACATAAATGAAATTATTTTTGATTAACAGATATTGTACAATTCCGACCTAATTGAGGCATTGTTTACGGCTGTATCTGACAATTTGAGAGGGTTAGATAAAATTGGGATTGCTTTTTCAGGTGGGATAGATAGTACACTACTTGCAAAAATATGTAAAAATATGAATATTGATACTACATTATTGACTGTTGGTTTTCCTGAATCCAATGATATAGAGTTTTCAAGAACAATAGCACGGAAAATCTGTATGCATCACAAAGTCTTAGAAATAGATAAAGATCAGTTTTCACTATTTTCTAAAAAAATAACAAGCGAGATGACTTGTAAAAATTTGTCTCATATTGAAAATTGCATTGCATTTAGTTATGTTGCCCAACTGGCAAACGATAACGAACTGAAAGTCGTACTTACTGCTAACGGTTTTGATGAACTCTTCTGTGGATACAATAAATTCAGATTAATATTTAATCAAGGCAATGATACTATTATTAATACTATTGAATCTAGGATACTGAATGAGTTAGAATTAGTTACAGAAATAAAGAAGGCAGTAGAAAAATATGATGTCAGTATCATACAACCGTTTCTCTCAAAGGGATTCATTTCTATTGCAATGAAGTTTCCTATCTATAACAAGATAGTTAGCGAGGATGATTTTTTAAGAAAACATATTATTAGAAAAATTGCTTTATCTTTTGAGTTACCACCAGAGGTAATAATAAGAAGGAAAAAAGCTTTACAATACGGTTCTTTAATCCATAAAAATTATAAAGAAATAGATTAACGGGATTTGTATTTTTTCCTTATTTGTTCGGTCCTTTTAATAACATTCTTTATTATTCTTGTCGATGCGGCCAGATGAGAGTTAGCATCAAATATTGTTCTCAATTCACTCTTGTTAAGATACTCTCCAATGGAAGGATCTCTCATTATCGCATCTTTAAAGTTCCTGTCATCAACTATGGTTTCAAAAGCAACTCTTTGTATGCTATCATATGCTTTCATTCGCGGAATGCCCTTCTTTACTAAGGCCTCAAGAATAAACTCTGCAAAAATTCTTCCCTTTGTCTTATTTATGTTATCCAAAATTCTTTGACTACTGACTGTTAACCCTTCAATTACTCTTATCATATTATTTATCATTTCGTCTAAAAGAATGATACCCATTGGAATAGTAAATCTCTCGTTCGCCGAATTCGATAGATCTCTCTCATGCCAAAGTGAAATATTCTCTTGAGCGATATTTGAAAAGGATCGAAGTATTCTTGCAAGTGAGGATACTCTTTCACTTTTTATGGGATTTCTCTTCACGGGAACTGCACTGCTTCCCAATTGTCCTTTCTTAAATGGTTCTTCAACTTCTCCGATTTCAGTTCTTTGTAAATTTCTAATCTCTGTTGCCATTTTGTCCAAAGAACTTCCTATTAACGAAATTATGAACTGAACTTCTGCTAGTCTTTCCCTTGGTATTACCTGTGTCGCTGCCTCAATGGAAAAAAGTCCAAGCGCCTTAGCTACATTGTCCTGAACATCCAGTGCCTTAGATCCCATTAAGGAACCTGTACCTACAACTCCTAATGTTTTACACAAAAGAAATCTCTTCTTACCCTCTTCGATCCTCTCGATGTGATATGAAAGTTCGTTGGCCCAAATTGCAAATTTTAATCCAAAGGAAATTATACTTGCATGTTGTCCGTGAGTTCTTCCTACAGAAGGTAACGAGTCATATTTCATGACCCTATTTATCAATATCGAAATCAGCTTGAATATTTTTGGTTCTATTATTTCAAATGCGTCTCTTAACTGCATTGAGGTAGATGTATCTACAACGTCGTTACTGGTTAATCCATAATGTATCCATGGTCTAGTTGAAGCTGAACAATATTCGCTTATTGCCTGCACCAACGAAGCTGTGTCATGCTCACTTATCGATTCAAGTTCTTTGATCTTTTTTGTTGTGATCTTATTTGACCTTGCTAAACGTGCTATTTCTCTTGAGGCTTTGACTGGTATCATTTTGAGTTTGCCTTGAGACAATGCAACTTGTGCTTCAAATTCAAGCTGATATCTGAGTCGATCTTCTTCTTCAAAAATTCTCCTTATTTCATTGCTACCATATCTTCCAGAGTCTATAGGTAAAATTGGCATCTACTTTTAGGAGTTAATAAACGTAAAATAAATATTATTATTTTTTGATAAAAAAATTCCAATTAATATTGAGCTAGTGTATAATTTCAACAAAATTATAATCTAAATTAAAATTTTTTATTCTTATCTCAGAATAATATTTATAGTGGAAAACTTTACAATCGGCTAATGAATCGTAGTTTACTACTGGCAAGCTCCCTGATAGCTAGTTTCTTGCTTGCAAGCAGTATTGCTTTCGTTCCGTATTTTTCAGCGAACAATGTGGTACATGCGCAAGAAACAGATAATCAAAATCAAGGTGAGGTCAAACACGTAACGTTAATCGCGTCCGAAAAGCAAGTTCAAGTTGCTCCTGATAATGCATTGCATCCAGGAGGAATTATGTACAATGCTATGGTATTCAATGGTAGTATTCCCGGACCAGCTATTTCAATCGATCAAGGTGATACACTAAACATCACTCTAAAGAATGAAGGCCAGACTATACACAGTCTTGACTTTCATGCAGGATATGGTCCAGGTAATGCGTTATCTGGCAGTGTGAAACCAGGTGAATCAAAGACATGGTCACTTAAAGCTGATTACCCAGGTGCATTTTTGTATCACTGTGGTGCTGATGGTCTTAACGGCGTATGGGAACACATTTCCAACGGAATGTATGGTGGAATTATTGTTCACCCAACAAACGAAAAACCAGCTAAAGAATTCTACATGGTATTTAGCGAATTGTACAACAACGCTGACAAAGGTCCATTCGTAGGAACCAATGGAACCGCAGGATCATTTGACATTGGTAAATTCATATCAAATAATCCAGACTTGGTACTGACAAATGGTATGGCTCACAAATACGTACCAGCAGTTGGTGAAGTAAACAAACTAGAACTTAACAAGGACGCAGAAATATTCAAGGTAAAACCAGGTGAAATGACTCGTTGGTATATCGTCAATCCAGGACCAAACGATGGAGTTTCATTCCACTTTATTAGCGGAATATTAAGCGTTAAAGATGGTAGCAACACTGCAAACAATGGCTATGGAACACAGGACATGAATGATGAAACATGGTGGATTCCTCCAGGTTCTGCATCAGTAATTGAATCAGCATTCCCACAACCAGGTGTCTATGTAGGTGTTGACCACGCAATGTCTGATGTTGTAAAAGGTGGTGCATTTGCAGTACTGGCAGTAGAGAACTCTACAGCAACTGATCATCCAGAAGGAACATGTGTACCAGCAAAAGGTGAAGGCATAGTATGTGCACCAGCAGCCGAAGCTGAAGGTGCTGCATCTGCTGCTGATAACCAAACAGCTGCAAATGGAGATGAGGATGACAACAATCAAGCAAACGATGAAAATGGAAATGATGGCGGAAACGAAGCACAAGACGATGAAAGCGAAGTAACACAAAATGCTACAATGCTCAATACCACTGGCGGTAACATGACTGGCAATGGAACAATGATGGCTGGAAACATGACTGCAACCGGAAATGAAATCGACATCTCTCCAGGATCCTCTGCTCCAAGTAACGCCAAATTCTATGAACCAGCAACATTGACAGTATCAGCAGGTTCAACAGTGACTTGGAAAAATACTGATTCTACACTCCATACAGTAACTTCAGGCAGTGCTGAAACCGGCGTATCAGGTACAGAGTTTGACTCTAGTTATCTAGCAGGAGGAAAAACGTTCCAACATACATTCAACAGTGCAGGAACATTTGACTACTATTGTACTCTTCATCCTTTCATGAAGGGTCAAGTGGTAGTAAACTAACTTACTCATTTTTTCTCTTTTTTGTTATAAAAAATTCAAACCATTCTACATGATATGCTTGACAATCTCTCAGGTATAGAAGATAACCTGCGATTGTAAGATCCAAATATAAAGTTTAAAGAAGTTTTTGTAGTTTCTATTATTAAGCAAGGTAGTCTTTTAACTTGCTTATGATTTTATTGTCCTTTTCATTCTTGTCGGGATCTTCGTCTTGTGACAAATTGCGAAGAGCTTCAATATTGATATTGAGATCTTTTTGAAACTCGTTATTACTCTTTTGTAAATCAGGCAAGATCGGGTCATTGATATTGTTCAATAATTTGTTTACATCTCGAAGTGATAATATTGAAAGAACCAATGTCCTATCATCAGGGGATATTACAGGAATTTCAGACACGGCAGTTTTACTTACTATTTCAAAGTAATCCATAATTGGGTCCAAAGGACGAAGCATGGGCGGATCAAATATCATGATGGATTCAATAGTCAATTTCTCTTGACTAGTCGAAACGTTTGATAAATCCTCAAAATAAACCATTCCCTCAAATCTATCTTCATTATTAGTAACTACAAGAGATTTGACATTCAAGTCTCTCATTATCTGAAGAGCATCAGTTATAGTTGTACTACGATTTATGTTATAGAAATCTGAGCTCATCGCATCTCTTACTAGATAGTTTCTTAAATTCGAATCATGTTTTTTCACCTTCACCAATTGGGTCCTTATGTTGGAAACATAATTTTTGTAAATATAATTATTTTTACCCGACAGAATGTTTGATATTATTACCGATATGACTGTGGGAATGACCAATGTATAGCTTCCAACCATTTCAACCCCCACTACTATAGCAGAAATAGGAGTTCTAGTACTTGCGGTAAAGAATGCGAATATTGAGATCAATGTAGCTGATGTTGTATCTATGAATAGGAAAATTCCAAAAGAGTGAAACAATGTGATTAAAGCGGAGCCAATAAGACCTCCTATAACCAGCGAAGGACCTAATAGACCTGTAGTATTACGTGAAGCGTTAGAAACTGAAGTAGCAAAAATTTTCATAGCAATTACTGGAAACATAATCCATAGAGGAAATACTTCATGATTGCCAAGTGCTGCCAGTTGCAACCATCCATAACCTGTACCTAATATTTCTGGAAAACCTATCGCGAATATTCCAATAATAACTCCACCTAGTGCAGGTTTAAAATAGAGCGGAATTTTCATATTTTCAAAATGTTTCTGGAAGGTCTGAACCGTTTTCACATATCCTATTCCGGCTATTCCTATAATGGCGGCAATTACGCCGTAAGCTGCTATAGACTGAAGTGTTGTTTTTGTGATAAACTCTTGCGGAATATAAAGGAAAGAAGGCCAATCCAAAACAAATCCTGAAACGATATAACTTGTTATTGATGCTAAGAATGCAGGATATAGAGATTTGATGATGAAATCTCTACGATATAATAATTCTAAACTAAAAATAGCTCCTCCAAAAGGTAACCTCAAAATGCCGCCAATTGTTGAACCCATTCCTGCGGCAATTGCAATTCGAATTTCTTCTTGGTCAAGTTTGAAAATTCTGCCAATAATTGATGCAAGTGCAGAACCAGTATGTGCTAGGGAATCTTCAACTCCACCACTAGTTCCACTTCCTATTGCCAGGAAACTAGAGAATGTCCTAATTGATGAGTTTTTTAAACTCAATTTATTTTTCTTGTTATGAAATTCATCACTAATCTCATCTATGCCGTTTTTGCCAAGAGAGGTTGATAATCTCATTGAAAGCAATCCTATACCTAGACCAATTAGTCCCAAAATTACAGGAATGAGCCAGGGTTTTAACACATACAGGGAATATTGTGAAGACAAGTTGGCAACATCTTCTGGATATGGTTGAATATACCTCACCACATCGCTTAGGAAAAATGATGAAAAAATTCGCATGGCTTCATAAGCAGTAATCACCAACAATCCAGAAAGAATTCCTATAATTATTCCGATAATTGTCCATTTTCTCAAATACACAAGATCAAGGGTTGTCCAGTCGAATCTACCCACGAATCTCTCTAAATATCTTGATAAATTCAATTTGTTTTATGGACATTGTGATGATATTATTGGCTCATATCCATTGAGCTCAGTTAATGTTTACAATTTTTGTTAAAATTTTTATCCTCAAGTATCTCGAGAAAATGCTTCAAACAGATTTAACTCATGTTTTTGATTTACACATCAATCTCGAGTTTTAATACTAATTTAAATTACTCAAAAAACATCCAATACAGCAATGAATTCCCTTCTGATTGTAAGTGCGATATTCTGTGTAATCATGTTGCTATTTATCGCTCATGCGTTTATCAACAATAGCGATTTCAAACTGATTAATGAAATTGCAAGTTCTGATACTCGTATAGAAATTGATACATCTTCTGGGAATGAAACATCCAATGAGACGGAAAATCAATAATATTTGTTTTCATTTTGTCTAGTTGAATAGTAGCAAATTTGAATAATGCCAACTAGTGAATATTTCAGCTTACATTCAAGTCAAATAACGCCTGTTCTGTTTTTATTGGAATAAAGTTAATCCCCATTACACTTACTTGCAGTGAATATTCTCCATCTTGAGTGATTTTGAATGGAATTTTAACAGTGCCCTCGGCTGTGTGAAGCAACGGCTGACCGGTTATTGAGGATGCTCGAAAGACCTCTTTGTTGTTTTTGGTTATTGCAAAGTCATAGTCAACGTGAACTTGAACTGTTTGCGAAGATGGTTGCAAAAATTTAATCATGAATTGTGAGTCTACATTTTTTGTAATCGGAAAAGGTTGAATTTGTAAATCAATATTTAAACTATTTCCATCTGTAGGCGCTTTGGAATCGGCAGTAGTAATTTGCACAGTTTTAGAAGTTTGCGTGCCATTAGTGGACGTAGTATTTGTCAAGATTTGCGTCCCATTAGTGGACGTAGTATTACTATTATTCGATAGAGCCTGGGCTTGTAAAAACCCAAAACCTGATTCCCTTATTGGAGGCATAATGACAAGTATTGTAAATGAGAAACATAATAGAAAACAAACCGCTCTTATTTTTGTAATCATACTATAAGATAGCAATAATTATTTAATAAATCTTACAATGGCCGACCCTATACGAATTTTCTGTAGCCTTAATTTCAATAACACTTACTATTCAATCTAATTCATATTATCTGGTTCTGTCTTAATAAGAGCAAACATTTTTCCCTCATTAAGTTTCTATATCTTTAATAAGTAAATTTAGTAATTATTGATATGTACATGTTTGGGAGTTCCTATACTGGATTTTTTATTATATTATCATTCAGTTTGATATTGGTGGGAATCACCATGTCACAATCGGGTTCTTCACAAGTTCCTAATTCGTTTTCTGTATCTTCAATCATACTTGGAAAAGATAAACCCATTTCTGCCACAATTGATGAAAAAACAAGTAAGGTCTACGGTATATTTGCGACTGAAAATGGAGCAAGGAATTCACTCTACATTATTGACGCTACTCAGAACAAGGTACTAGATACTATTAAGATTGGATCCGAAAAGAACGATTTTCTCTCTAGTATTGCATTAGACCCCGAGAGAGGGATATTATATGTAGCAGGTCAACATTTGGTTAATGAAAATGACACCATAATTGCATATGACACGGTATATGTCATTAACTCAACCGACAATAAATTCGAGCGAATTCAGTTGTACGGTGAAACCGAAGAAGGCAAGGAAGGTTCCCTGGCCGGGATATCTATTAATCCTGTTACCAATAAAATATACGTTGGCTCGTTATACCCTGAGGGGGGTAACCCAGGATTGTATGTAATAGATGGAAACACATTAAAATCTGAATATTTGGAAAAGTGGCAATATGGAATTAAGGATATTCAATTAGATCCGGAATCTAATTTCTTGTATGTTGGAGCAAAATACGACAATGTGGTTTCAGCAATAGATGAATCAAATAACCAAATTGTGGAGAACATAACAGTACAGAGTCCGATAGCACTAGCTCTTAACGCAGAAGAAAAGATTCTGTACGAAGCAGGTAGTGATGGGAAAGTCAATGCAATAGATCTCTCAAGTAAGAAAAACATATCCAGCATACAGGCTGAGTATGTAAAAAATATCATGTTTAATCCAAATGACAAGTTACTCTATATAGTCGACCAAAACTTGACCAACATATTATCTAAAAATTCAAATGGTACTAAAAGCATGGCCATAGCAGTAAACACAAGCAATAACATTATCAATAAATTTGAAACAAATTTTATGGTCGAGAACATTCTCATTAATACCTCAACAGATCAGGCGTACCTTTTAGGGTATGATGGGAAAAATTCAAAACTATTCATTGTAAATTCACATTAACTTGGCTCGAGACAAAATATAACTGAGATATCCATCTCATAGCTTTGAGGATTCAATAGACAATAGACAAAATCAAGCAGAAAATGTATTCAGTATCAGTAAGAATGATGATTTCTAATAGAACTCTTTTTGTCCATTCAGATCATGCGCTGGTGGTATCATAAAGATATACTAAGATATCATCGATTAATAGAATGACAAGAAATGCAAAAAAGATACTTTTGTTTTGAATGTGGAACAAATGTTCTTGAAGAAAAAATGGAAAATAGAATAGCAGGTTGGTTTGGCGTTTGTAAACAATGTAATAAGAATAACATCTATTCAGTAGATTGTATCAAGGAAAATTCGCTAATTTGATTATTCACTATAATTAACTTGACTGACTTCTTTTATCCTTCTTATCGTCTCCCTCTCTCTAAGATTACCTAGTAATTATATCATATTTTCATTTATCTTACATCGATGTTATGTATGGCACCTAAAAATTTCCCTATTTTCAATTTTGATCATTTCACTGGATTGTTGGCACTCGGAAGTGAATAATATCTTTGAATTACAAAAATAGTCTGGATGCTCTATTTTCAATTTTGAAATCGGGTGGAAAAATTACGAATGCCCCATGTCAGATATCATTCATGCTAAATGGATTAAAATATTATTCTATAGAAGTAACAATAAATGGAGAACATTTCCTAATACAATCCTTTGAACAAGAAGCATCCGATCTGTTTCAAGCGGTAATGACTATACTTGATGAAAAAAAAATTGAACTAATCTTCAGATAACAAGTTTTATTGAATTGAGTTCTTTTCATTGTTGATTCCTATCAACACCAAGCTTTCGTTAGATTATTATCTTTGACTTGCCTTATTCAAGCCATTGCAAACCACCGGCAGTGATTGGATCAATCTTACCGTCAAATTTAGTAGTAACTGCAAGACATGTGGAAAAAAAATAGCTAAAGGTGAATTGGCACTTTGGTCAAGGTCAAGTAAGGCTATCAAACATGTTGATTGTCATACAAAAGACCTGTCAAATCCAGTATACGCTTTGGCTAATTCAAAACAACTAAAATGTGCTATTTGCGGATCGTTAGCAGGATGTCCCGAATGTGAATTTGAGAAAGACTGCGATAGATCTGTTGTTTCACAACTATGTGTTTGTAAGAGATGTTATAATGATAAATTGCCGCTGGAAAAATATTATGATGTTATCAACTCATTTGTAATTGGCAAAAAGTAGTATTTTTGATAGGTTTATCAATTTTATGATATTCACACTAGGTTATTATTGAATTTTCTATACTGTGAAAAGTAATTAAATAATGGATATTGATACTTTAGATAGATGGATAGTCGGGGCTACTATGCAATTCTTGGAGTCTCGCATAACGCTAATTTTCTAGAAATAAAAAAATCATATCGAAAGCTTGCAAAAAAATATCACCCTGACAGAAACAAGTCTCCATTAGCAGAAGAAACTATCAAAAAAATTAATGAAGCATTCGAAATTTTATCGGATAGAAGAAAAAGAAAACAATACGACCTGGAAGCGTCCAATATTTACGATGCAAATGATTCCACTTTTGAAGAGAAGGAGGAAAATCAATCAGATCGAATCCAAAGAAATTCATACGATCTTACAAATTCTGAATCAAAAAGTAATCTTGGTTATGATAACTTGCTTCTCGATACTATAAAAAGTAGATTTCACATTCTAATTGAGCCAAGTTTATGTTTGGCATTTGGTGGCTGTGAAACTATCTCCCCAAAAGTTTTCGTAGTCGACAAAAGCAAGCACATTAATCCAAAGGCAAAAGTCCAATCAGAAACCGCCGATACTCTGGATAGGATCGTTATGGCAGCTCAAGCTTGTCCGACAAAGGCAATAAAAATAATTGATAGATATACAGGAAATCAAATATATCCTTAAGAAATACAAGAGTATAGCCGAATGTGAGCTTTCAGTAATTATTATTAAATAGTCTCATATGCTCAGCCATGATGCACCTATTGAACACAAAATCAATATTTCTTTCGTGGGCAATTTTTTCTGCATCACTATTTTGAATGCCTTCCTGCAACCAAAATACTTTGATACCAGGTTTCTTTATAGAATCCTCCACGACAGGATAGACATCATTAGACGGTCTAAACACATCTACTATATCTACTTGTGACTTAATATCCGACACACGAGAATATGTTCTTCTACCAAGTATTTCGACTGCTGAAGGATTTACCGGAATAATGTTATACCCCATTTCTATCATATATTTAGGAACAAAGTGAGCAGCCTTAGCAGGATCCCTTGACATTCCGACTACTGCAATATTCTTAAAATCATATATTTTCCTAATTTCCTCATCTGTAAGTCTATCCATACTGCTCATATTCATCCAATGTGATAATGCCTTAAAATGGTTAGTATGTAAGCTAATGCTATATGGTTTTTATATTGAACCAAATTGTAATGGTCATGTGAAAATATCCAAAAAATCACATGCATATAGCGTTAGAAGAAAGGAAAGTAAAAAAGTTGAAAAGACTAGAAGAAGGAAACGAAATACTCCCAGATGATCCTGATAAATTTGAAAGTTTTTCGATAACCCGGAAAAAAAAGCACAAAATTAAGCTCTAGTTTGGAAAAGTTCTAAAAATTCGTCCACATATTACCGACAGCGAATTATTTACGACAATGCATATATATGAGAATAAAACATAAATATAAGAAACAGATATTGTCTCAATTTTTGTGGGGTATTAGAATTGGTTAAAGATATTTCTTTATTTAGTGACCGCTGTCCGAGATGCGGAAAAGGCCCAATGGTCACAGATAATTCAAGTGGAGAGATGTTTTGTGGCAATTGTGGATTTGTAGTTACCGAGCGTATTGAGGAAACAGGTCCGGAATGGAGAGCTTTTTCGAAGGAAGAACACGAAGACCGCAGCCGAGCCGGTATCCCAACTTCTCTTGCCATGCACGATATGGGACTTGCTACAATAATTGGACCAGTTGACAAAGACGCCTCAGGAAAACCACTTTCTGCATCCATGAAAAGTACCATTGAGAGGCTAAGAACTTGGGATAGTAGAAGCCAAGTACACGAGCCAGTAGATCGTAATTTCAGACAAGCTTTCAGCGAATTGGATAGATTAAAAGATAAACTTGCTGTAGGCGATGCTGTAATCGAAAAAGCTGCATATGTCTATCGAAAAGCACTTGAGAAAGGTCTTGTTAGAGGAAGATCGATTTCTGCTTTAGTGGCGGCGGCACTCTATGCAGCGTGTAGGGACACGGAGACTCCAAGAACATTAAAGGATATAGCTCATGCAAGTAACATCAAGAAGAAAGACGTAGCCAGATGTTATAGATTATTGATAAGAGAACTTGACTTGAAAATGCCTGTCGTAGACCCTGTCAAGTGTGTAGCACGAATTGCAAGCAAGTCAGGACTTTCTGAAAAAACTAAAAGAAAAGCTTTAGAAATATTGAAAAAAGCCGAACAGGGCAAAATATCGGCAGGAAAAGATCCTATGGGATTAGCTGCTGCTGCGCTGTATGTAGCTTGTGTAATGAATGGTGAAAATAAGACTCAAAAAGATGTAGCAGAAGCCGCAGGAGTAACAGAAGTAACCATTAGAAATAGGTACAAAGGATTAAAGATACATCTAAAACTCTAATTTTTTGATACTCTTTATTTTTGTGTTTTTGAAATCCTAGCAAATAGCTAATTAATTTTACAAATAGTTACTGAAGATAAGAACTAAAAAAATAGATAAAAAATAGTGGATTTTTTAAATTACTTGCCACGGTCTTGTTGCAAATGTTACTCCAAGTCCAGCACCAATCAGTATTACCTGATATGCAACATTGCCCCACGGAACTGGTTTCAATATCGCTGGTCCAGAAACTTGTATAGTTTGTCCAGGACCAAGTCCAGGACCTACATGTTCGACATTCAACTGTGTATGAACATGGTAAACACCTGGTTCAAGAGCCTTTGCAGTAATTGAGTACGGAATTGTTCCTTGTGGAGGAATATCAAATATGTTTCCTGGAGGATCTCTTGCTATAAACTCCCATCTGTTACCAGCATTAGTTGACTCACTAAATAGTGACAACCATGCTCTCAATGGTTTGTTTACAAGACTTTGTAGATTTCCAGTCACAACCAGCTGATCTCCTGTATTCAATGTTTGTGCTGAGAAAGCTTCATCTTGAATTCTTACGAATCTACTTTGAAGCTGAGCTTGAACTCCATGTCCTTCAGCAGTTTGAACAATTGCTATCATTGTCGAAGTGGACATTACTATTGCAAATAGTGCAACTACCGCTATCTTTATGTTCGACGTATAATTTACACCTAGCCATACCAGAAAAAACAAAGATATATGCTTTGCTATGACATTGCTTTCTCGTTCTAGGTTTCTTTGTTAATTAGCGATAATATTGTCTGGATCACGCCTAAAATCTTAGAACATGAAAAGCTATGCTAGAAATCTCTAATTAAAAAAGTACCTTTGAAGATTTTAGACGCAAAATTTAAAAAGGAATCCCTTGATGGTAAACACAATGACCTATCCAAAGGGATATAGTGGCGGTGGCGGCGGCGGTGGCCGTACCAGTTCAGGCGGCAGCAGTGACGAAATAGAACACATGATCGGTAAACGTGTAGAAAAGATGACGCCAGTTTACATCATAGGCTTCATACTTTGTTGGGTTGCGACAGCTGGTGGTGTTTATGTTGGTGTAACTGTTTACCCATGGGCATATCCGTTACCAAGTGGGCTTTATGCTCTATCAGTATTGACAGTCATTGAAGCACTAGGATTCTTCTTCATAATGAAAATCACTAGAGAAAGACTGGGTCACACCTAAAATCTATTTTTTATTATAACTTATTTTTTTAATAATTTTCGAACTTAATAGCAATTCAGGGATCATTAGAGAATCTAATTCATTCTATGATATATTTTACAAAGCTAATTTTTAAAAATATTTTTTCAAATGTATCAAATTATTGCTAGAGATTAACTAAGAATATCAAAATAAAATTTTATATAGAACCTTTAGGAGACATTTGGTAATGGTCTGGCTTAGACGCACTACACACTATCTATTCATAGTTGTAGTTGCTGTAAATAGTACATTATTGACAATCAACGCAGGAGACTACATATTCTATACAGATTGGGCTTGGACATCATTTGTTGTATTCTCAGTATCCCAATCAACAATGCTTGTAGTTGGAGCAATCTATTACATGCTATTCACCGGTGTACCAGGGACTGCAACATATTATGCAACAATCATGACTATCTATACATGGGTAGCCAAAGGAGCTTGGTTTGCATTAGGATATCCATACGATTTCATCGTAACTCCAGTTTGGATACCTTCAGCAATGCTATTAGATCTAACATATTGGGCAACAAGAAGGAACAAGCATGCTGCCATAATTATTGGCGGAACATTGGTAGGACTTTCATTGCCAATATTCAACATGATAAATCTGTTGCTGGTAAGAGATCCTCTAGAGATGGCATTCAAGTATCCTCGTCCAACATTGCCTCCGTATATGACGCCAATTGAACCTCAGGTCGGTAAGTTCTACAATAGTCCCGTGGCGCTAGGATCCGGGGCGGGAGCTGTACTCAGCGTTCCAATCGCTGCATTGGGCGCAAAACTGAACACTTGGACATACAGATGGATGGCCGCCTGGAGTAAGTGGGATTAAACCCATCCTCTTTCATTTTTATTTTCTTTTATTTAGAATTCATAATTATAGATCAGTTTTCCTCAAGTACCATTCGATCCTATATTCAAAAAAAAAGATTAACAATTTCAGTTTTAATGCAAAGTATAAGTTCTAGCTAGCTTATTTTTATCTTAGAAGAATGTCTGCAAATAACAATTCTGTCGAGGATGGTATTACGTGCGAAATTTGTGGAATTCCAATAGAGGCATGCACATGTTCTTGTCCTTATTGTGGGGAACGTGATTCATGTGAATGCTGTTTATATGACGCAGCTACGGGCGGCGGATAGCTCTGGGTTCCATATTTTATATATCTATAATGTGATTAATACTTTGGAGAAGAAAGTAATTCATTGTCTTTTTCGACTAGTGTAAATTCTATATCTTGGTTGATTGGGGGACCCCAAGGCAGTGGTGTAGATTCGTCTGCAAATATTTTTGCTAAAACATGTGCGAAGGAAGGCTTTCATATTTTTGGTAAGAGAGAGTTTTATTCAAACATCAAGGGCGAACATAGCTATTTTACAATAAGGATTTCAGACAAGCCAGTTAGTTCACATGTGGAGAAGATCAATGTGCTTGTGTCATTTGATGCTGAGACTGTTTTCAGACATGCAGACAAAGTATCTACAGATGGCTTGATAATCTATGATTCATCTCTTGCTGAAACGGTGTTAGAAGAAGTACCTACAATTGATTTTGAAGCTAGTAGCAGAATTCGCAAATTATTGGAAGACTCTGGACAATCCGTCAATTTGAACGGAATGCTTGAGTTTGCAAAGTCGAGAGGTTGTATGGTTTATGGGCTACCTTATTTTGAAATGCTAGAAGCGGTAGCACAAAAAATGAACGATCCTAAACTTAGTAAGATCTCTAGAGTAGTTAATGTTATGGCAATTTCAGCATCTATTGCTTTACTAGGAATTAGAAAAGATATGTTGATTAGTGCAATTCAAGAGGTTTTTGGATCAAAACCAAAACTACTTGCTAGTAACATAGAGGCCGCGGAATATGCACACTCGTACATAGGAACTAAATATGATACCAAGAATATTAAATACAAAGTTACCCCCAAAGATGCCCTGAAGGATTATCTATTGCTATCCGGAAGTCAGGCGGCAGCAATTGGGAAAATACTGGCCGGTTGTAGATTTCAGACCTATTATCCAATTACACCAGCAAGTGACGAAAGTGAATTCTTAGAATCAAATCAGATTATCGATCAGATTGATGGTAAGAGTGGTTCTATTGTAGTTGTGCAAACAGAGGATGAAATTGCTGCCGTAACCATGGCAATTGGCGCCTCATTGACAGGGGTTCGAACAGCCACAGCTACATCAGGTCCTGGTTTTTCACTTATGGCAGAGGCCCTTGGTTGGGCTGGTATGAATGAAGTTCCGTTAGTAGTTACAATGTATCAGAGAGCAGGACCATCAACTGGGTTACCAACCCGACATGAGCAGAGTGATCTCATGTTCGCCATTAACGCAGGACATGGTGAGTTTCCAAAAATAGTGTTAGCCTCAGGGGATATTGAAGAGTCTTTTTACGATGCTATAAAGGCCTTTAATTTTGCAGAGTCTTTTCAACTACCAGTAATTCATTTACTGGATAAGGCAATTAGTAGCAGTATCCAGACATGCAAAAGGTTTAGCAATAATCTCAATATCGAAAGAGGAGATTTCAAGAACACTATTGATAAGAATCAAAGCGAAGGTGCGGCCGGTCATTTTCAAAGATTTAAACTCGACGATTCTCCTATCTCTACGAGAGTACCAATTGGAACAGAAAACGCGATATTCTGGAATACTGGTGATGAACATACAGAAGAGGGTCACATATCAGAAGATCCTGAAAATAGGAACAAAATGATGGACAAGAGAATGAAAAAGCTCGACATAGCACTGGAAAAAATAAATCAAGATGATAAGGCCATGTGTTATGATTTTGGTTCGGATGGAAAAAATGTAATTATTAGCTGGGGTTCTACAAAGGGTGCAATCTTAGAAGCATTAGAGAAATTATCTCAAGAGGGAAACAAGATGAAATTCATTCAAGTTCGTCTGCTTCATCCATTTCCTACTGAGACTGTGAAAAAATTTTTGAATGATGCTAAATTGGTAGTTGATGTAGAGATGAATTACACTTCACAATTAGGATCACTCGTACAGCAAAACACCGGTAGAGAAATTGATTATAAAATCGTCAAATATAATGGTAGACCAATGTCTACTACGGAAATTTATATTGCGCTTAAGGCTATATTGTCTGGTAGCAATGAAAGGAGGATTGTATTAGATGACGGAACTTAAACTAGCTGATTATAAGACAACAGTACACAATGATTGGTGTCCTGGTTGTGGGGATTTTGGGATATTAAACGCAATCCAAATGGCACTCAGTGAAATGCAGATTCCAAGACATAAAGCTATTATTTTTTCAGGTATCGGTTGTTCTGGAAAAACGCCACATTTCATCAATGTATATGGTATTCATACTTTGCATGGAAGAGTCTTACCCTTTGCACAAGGTGCGAAAATAGCCAATCCAGATCTGCAGATAATAGCCGTTGGTGGCGATGGCGATGGTCTGGGTATTGGCGCAGGACATTTTGTTGGTGCAGGAAGGAAAAATGTTGACATTCCTTATCTCATATTTAATAATGCAGTATATGGTCTCACTAAAGGACAGGCCTCACCTACATTAAGGCTGGGTGAAAAGACAAAATCACTTGTAACACCAAATACAAGCAATTCTGTAAATCCCATAGCATTGGCATTAGTGTCTGGATTTACATTTATTGCACGCTCGTATTCATATGATGTTAAACACCTGAAAGACACAATAAAAAGGGCAATAACGCACAAGGGATTAGCATTTGTAGATGTTTTACAACCATGTCCAACATATGACGACATTCACACTAGGGAATGGTTTCAAGGTATAAACAAACAAGAGACAGGTAAGGCTATGCCTAGAATCTATAAAATTGAAGAGACCGGATATGATGGTACGATAAAAGACGAATCAGAAATTAATGAGAAGATGACAAGGATTTTACAATTCTCAAGTGAATGGGGGGATAAGATCCCAATTGGTATCTTTTATCAGAACGAGTTAGTTCCTTCTTATCATGAAAGAATTGCAGAAAACAACAAGGAATATTTTGCAAAGCCACCTTCTCATCAAGAAATATCGGATAGTAATAATAAACCCATTGCTAATATTGACAAAATTCTAGATAAACTTCAGATAAAAGATTGATATCATTTCGTTCGTCAGGATTGACAATAAAAAGTTAGTTCATGTTACTTGTTACTAGTTAAGTGGTATTGTTCTTATCGTCACTTTTTAGTTGAACACGATGTTAGGATTATGAACTATTAAGAGGATTCATCTTGCCTGTGGTTTTGAAGAAAGCGATCGATTAAGTTTTTCTTCTAGACTATCAATCCGCCCAGTCAGTTTGGTAACATTCTTCTGAAGATCGCCTGTTAATTTTAGTACAAGCAATTTTGTAGTTAAATCATTAATCATGGTAGTGATCTCATTGGATTCTTGTAGATTTTTAATCAACGGCCTGTAAGCATTGCACAATTGTAGTTGGTTTTCAATAATTATTCGCATGTTTTCGTATTCACCATTTATTGAGTCAAACTGATCTTGAAGTGCTTTAAAATCCCTAAGAAATTTCTTTCGAAAATCAGGAATATTCACTCTTAGAGTTTACATCTCATGGTTCTTAAACTTACTAATAAACCCAAAATTACGATAATTCCATTTGTTATTAGCACCGTTTCAAGTTAGACATTTAACGCAAGCAACATGATACCCATGTTTTGATTACCTTCTAAATCTCCCAAGTTTAAGATTAGCTGTATTTAGTAACATGTTAACTTCAACTTGATTATGCAAATGCAATCCTAAGATGGTTGTCATCACAATTCAGTTAAAACATCTCCTGCCAGACATCACTGAATCAAGGCAGCACATTTAAATTGCCTTACCCATGACCCTTAGAATACATCGACCAAACCGATGGGGAACATATTCTGGATGGGCTTAATCGCCTGTCCAGAATAATTCTTGTGTTTTCAATTCTTCTACAAATCTAATCAATTTTGTGCGTATTTATCTTGATTTTTTATCTAATTGTTTGATAAATTCTGAAAACCTATCTTTCGGGATGACAGCTCCACAAGCTTTCTCATGACCTCCCCCGCTTCCAGATAGTGCCGCAGATAGGTTGTTAACAATCCTGCCAAGATGCACCTTACATTCGTTTGATCCTCTAATGGAGATAATACAAGATTTAATGTCCTCTTTAGTCTTATAGACAAGTGCAACTGGTTTTCCAGACGCACCAAGCACGAAATTAACAACCATACTTGACGGTAATTCTGAATTAATCTGAACATATGCCAAATTTTTGCCCATAACTATCGAATCTTCAATAGACTTTACTACAGATAGGACCTTCCTTGCATGTCTTTCAGCCCTTTGAAATCCGCCCTCAATATCGTGTGGATATTTGTCTTTTGATAATTCATCAACGATGTTCATGAGAAAATCACTATCATGCTGGCTTGAGGAGATCATGTAAGATAACGCTGTAGCTTCAAGCATCAAAAATTGACGATCAAATCTCGATACCAAGTTAGAAGCTATTGGTTTTTTTTCTAAATAATCCGTTAGTGCTGCTGCAGCTGCAATGAAAGCTGAATAAGGACCAAATCTTTTTTTGTATTTATTATAAATATGAATACTCGTACATTCATCAGTACTATGGACTAGCTTAACTCCATTTTTCTTCAAATCTGATAAGATTTTCTTATCCAAATCATGGTGATCTATATACGTAACTTTGCATTTTGCTTCAATCAATTCCTTCAGTAATTTAACAAACTCATTTTCATTTTTCTTGCTTAATCCTAGATCACAAATGAATAGTTCATCTACTTTGTTAATGCCATCTTGAATATTTGATACCATACTGCGTAATGTTTTGATCATATTCGCATAATCGACAAGAATTATAGTATTAACATCAAACGCGGTTTTGATGAGTGCGGCGGAAGATACCCCGTCAACATCTTCCCTATGGGACATACAAATCTTGTTCTTCATAGACCAAGTAATTCTTCTGCGTGATTATTTTAAGTGTACCTTTTTTGTTCTATTCCCTCCATGTTTTGTAAGCAATCATTGATTGAAACTTTTAAAAAATCATAATTTCATTGTCAAGCGAACGTTTATATCTAAATTAGACAAGAATTTCTAGGAACGCAATCATATAGGCGGCGTCGTAGATGATTTTTGGTCAGTTGGCCATTCCATGATTCATCGACCTCCAGTTGCGCTCATAATATGGAGATTCGACAACAAATTGAATCTGACATGGTTACACAATATGCACAATAACTTGATTGTCCGACCGTACTATTTTATAATGGAAATAAGGATCGACTCCGGTTGATCCTGCCGGACCCGACTGCTATCAGAGTGAGATTAAGCCATGCGAGTCAACGTAGCAATACGTGGCACACGGCTCAGTAACACGTAGTCAACATAACCAGAGGACGTGGATAAACTCGGGAAACTGAGGCTAAACCGCGATAGAACAAGATACCTGGAATGGTTTTTGATCAAAATCTATATGGCCTTTGGATTGGACTGCGACCGATCAGGCTGTTGGTGAGGTAATGGCCCACCAAACCTGTAACCGGTACGGGCTCTGAGAGGAGGAGCCCGGAGATGGGTACTGAGAAAAGGACCCAGGCCCTATGGGGCGCAGCAGGCGCGAAACCTCTGCAATAGGCGAAAGCCTGACAGGGTTACTCTGAGTGACTTTCGCTAAGAAAGTCTTTTGACACCTCTAAAAATGGTGTAGAATAAGGGGTGGGCAAGTCTGGTGTCAGCCGCCGCGGTAATACCAGCACCCCGAGTGGTCGGGACGATTATTGGGCCTAAAGCATCCGTAGCCGGTTTTACAAGTCCCCCGTTAAATCCAACTGCTTAACAGATGGGCCGCGGAGGATACTATAAGACTAGGAGGCAGGAGAGGCAAGCGGTACTCAGTGGGTAGGGGTAAAATCCGTTGATCCATTGAAGACCACCAGTGGCGAAGGCGGCTTGCCAGAATGCGCTCGACGGTGAGGGATGAAAGCTGGGGGAGCAAACCGGATTAGATACCCGGGTAGTCCCAGCTGTAAACGATGCAGACTCGGTGATGGACTAGCTTAATGCTAGTCCAGTGCCGCAGGGAAGCCGTTAAGTCTGCCGCCTGGGTAGTACGGTCGCAAGACTGAAACTTAAAGGAATTGGCGGGGGAGCACCACAAGGGGTGAAGCCTGCGGTTCAATTGGAGTCAACGCCGGGAATCTTACCGGGGGCGACAGCAGAGTGAAGGTCAAGCTGAAGACTTTACTAGACAAGCTGAGAGGAGGTGCATGGCCGTCGCCAGCTCGTGCCGTGAGGTGTCCTGTTAAGTCAGGTAACGAGCGAGACCCCTGCTTCTAGTTGCTACTTTTATTCTTCGGAGTAGAAGGGCTAATTAGAAGGACTGCCGCCGCTAAGGCGGAGGAAGGAGGGGGCTACGGCAGGTCAGTATGCCCCGAAACCCTCGGGCCACACGCGGGCTGCAATGGTAAGTACAATAGGTTCCGATTTCGAAAGGAGGAGGCAATCCGCAAAACTTACCACAGTTATGATTGAGGGCTGAAACTCGTCCTCATGAATATGGAATCCCTAGTAATCGCGTGTCATCATCGCGCGGTGAATACGTCCCTGCTCCTTGCACACACCGCCCGTCGCTTCATCGAAGTTGGTTTTAGGCGAGGTGGTGCGAATTGGCATTATCGAACCTGAGGTCAGCAACGAGGGAGAAGTCGTAACAAGGTGGCCGTAGGGGAACCTGCGGCCGGATCACCTCCTTAAATTAGAGGTCGGACAATCCTGTGTAAAATATTGTGTAACTAAAATAATATGCAATTTCTTCATGCTTTGAAGAAATGAAGGATGAAGCAAGCAGATGGCTTGTAATGATCGTCATACAAAAGAACAAATGATCCACTGACAGAAACGTGGCAATTGATCACATGGGAAATTCCGTAAAATTGAATGAATTGAAGTACATCGAAAATCTGGTAAAAATTGCTGGTGCAAAGACGCCGGTTGGAGGATGACTCGGCTTGATAAGTGATGAAGGACGTGGCAAGCTGCGATAAGCCTAGGGTAGGTGCATGCGACCGTTGATCCTAGGATTTCCGAATGAGGTCTCTCATTAACTCCCATGCTTACGCTTGGGAGGACGAACTGTCCGAAGTGAAGCATCTGAGTAGGACGAGGAAGAGAAATCAAAGAGATTCCGTAAGTAGCGGCGAGCGAAATCGGATGAGCCCAAACTGAACCTGCTATTGTAAAATAGTAGGGATGTGGTGTGCTATAGATCTAGATCCTGTCTTTATAGTCGAAATATACTGGAACGTATTGGCATAGATGGTGATACCCCAGTAGACGAATGAATATTGGATCTTTCTATAGCGAGAGTATTTGGCCTTGACAGTGGCCAATGAAAATAGGTGAAAATAGCATCTAAGGCTAAATATTCATCAAGACCGATAGCATACTAGTACCGTGAGGGAAAGTTGAAAAGTACCCCGGAAGGGGGGTCAAAAGCGCCTGAAACCAACCGGTTACAGACGTTTACAGCTTGAAAGGATTTTGGTAGAGGTTCCGCAAGGGGCTGAAGCCTTCTAGAGTTGTAAGTTCCGTCTAGAAACACGGGCCAGGGAGCTTGTTGTTATGGCGAGCTTAACCCGTTAAGGGGTAGGCGAAGGGAAACCAAATTCGCGCAGCATTAGCAAGGCGAAGGATCTGAAAGGGTCTTGAGTCATAGCAATAAGGCTAGAAACCGGACGATCTATTCCTGGGCAAGATGAAGGTGGGCGAAAGCTCGCTGGAAGTCTGAAGGGGTCCTGACGTGCAAATCGGTCCTCAGACCTGGGATTAGGGGTCAAAAACCAATCTAGTCCGGTGATCGCTAGTTCCCACCGAATCGGATCGCAGTCCTACCTTAGTTGAGATTGCCTGTGCTGTAGAGCACCGATCGGATAGTAAGGGTTCGAAAGAGCTCGCTAACCATTCGAACTCCGAATGTACAGGCGTCGTAGAAACTAGGAGACGGGTTTATGTGGGGTAAGCCTCATAACCGAGAGGGGGACAACCCAGACTAAAGTTAAGGTCCCTAAATGTTTGCTAAGTGTCAAACAAAAGGGTGTCTTAGAGCAGAGACAGCAGGAAGGTAGGCTCAGAAGCAGCCATCCTTCAAAGAGTGCGTAACAGCTCATCTGCCGAGCTCTGAGGCCCCGAAAATGGACGGGGCTCAAGTAAACTACCGATACTTTAGATCACCAACAATGTTGGTGTATGGTAGGTGGGCGTAGTGATTGGGTAGAAGCTGGGTTGTGAAATCCAGTGGACCGATCCACTAGTGCAGATCCTGGCGGCAGTAACAGCAAAGTCGGGTGAGAATCTCGACGACCGGAAGGGCAAGGGTTTCCCGGCAATGCGTCGTCAGCCGGGAGTTAGCCGGTCCTAAGAACAACCTCAACAGAGTTGTCCGAATGGGAAACTGGTTAATATTCCAGTGCCTTGAAAGATCGTTATCACTCATCTTGCTGCTTCCGGATAAGGCAAGCAGAATCGTCGTTCTGTCCAAGTTTTCGAGTTTTGGGGAGTGTCATAATGACGAGATCCGAAACGAGAGATGAATGGTCCTCCGCAAGGAGGATTTGCTTGAATCCAGGAGACAATGAAAACAAGAATGAGAAGATTCTTTCAAGACCGTACCGAGATCCGACACTGGTGCCCTAGATTAGTAGTCTAAGGTCTATCGGGTATACCGTATGGCGAGGGAACTCGGCAAAATAGCTCCGTACCTATGGTATAAGGAGTGCCTGCGGTTTTCATGAAGAATGGGAACCGCAGGTCGCAGTGACAAGGGGGTCCCGACTGTTTAATAAAAACACAGGTGGTCGCTAGTCCGAAAGGATGTGTACGGCCTCTGTATCCTGGCCAGTGGCGGTACCTAAAACCTGGGTTCAACTGGGCTAAGGGCCGCTAAACGCCGGGAGTAACTCTGACTCTCTTAAGGTAGCCAAATGCCTTGTCGGGTAAGTTCCGACGTGCATGAATGGAACAACGAGGGCCCCGCTGTCCCCGCCTACAACCCGGTGAAGCCACATAATGTGGACGAACAGTCCACAAACCTCTGTCGGGGAGAGAAGACCCTGTGGAGCTTTACTGCAGCCTGTTGTTGCTGTATGGTTGCGAATGCAGAGAGTAGCTGGGAGCCTTCGAAGTCAGTCCTCCGGGATTGATGGAGGCAACGTTGTAACACCAGCCATCCGCTACCGTACGGCTAACCCGTTTATCACGGGGACATCGGCAGGTGGGCAGTTCGGCTGGGGCGGCACCCCCTTGAAAAAGTATCGAGGGGGCCCAAAGATTGGCTCAAGCGGGACAGAACTCCGCTGTTGAGGGCAAAGCCAGAAGCCAGTCTGACTGGATCTCCAATGATACGAGATTCAGAGGCGAAAGCCGGGCTTAGCGATCCATCATGTCCCCACTATTGGGGGCTGGTGGTGACAGAAAAGTTACCCTAGGGATAACAGGCTCGTCGCGGGCGAGAGCTCCTATCGACCCCGCGGTTTGGTACCTCGATGTCGGCTCTTCCCATCCTGGTTCTGCAGCAGGAGCCAAGGGTGGGGCTGCTCGCCCATTAAAGGGGAACGTGAGCTGGGTTTAGACCGTCGTGAGACAGGTCGGTCTCTGCCTGACAGGGGTGTAGTTGTTTGAGGGGAAGTTGCCCATAGTACGAGAGGAACAGGGCAGCGCAGCCTCTGGTTTATCAGTTGTCCGACAGGGCAAGCTGAGCTGCTAAGCTGTTTAGGATAACTCCTGAAAGCATCTAAGGAGGAAACCTTTCCCGAGAAAAGACAGCCTTCTTTACAGAGAAGGGCAGCTATAGAAGATAGCGTTGATAGAATGGAGGTGTACGCATCGAGCTTTTTGCGAGATGTTCAGCCTGCCGTTACTAATAGCCCAACGCACCTGATTACAAATAACTAGATGATGGATTCAATTCATTCGATACGATAGAATTCACTGTTTGGTTCAGTTGGCCAGTTCGTCAAAATGTTCTTTTGTATGACTATCTTTTTTATTCTATTTTGATATTTCGATATTTCATAATCGTAATAAATAAGTCTTGTAAAGAATTGTTGTAGTGACATTCGAAAGTCTGAACGATTTGTATAAAAAAAAAACTGCCAAGTCAAGAAGTGCCTATAATGAGTCCGTAGAGATATTTCCAGGAGGTATTAGTCATAACATTAGATTCTTCAGACCCTATCCGTTTTTTGTAAAAAGGGCGATAGGAAAACACCTTATTGATATTGACGGCAACAAGTATGTTGACTACTGGATGGGGCACTGGGCCTTAATTCTGGGTCATTCTCCTAATGTAGTCGTAAAGAAACTTGATTCACAAATACGTCAAGGTACATTGTACGGTACTGTAAATGATATTAGTATCAAGCTAGGAGAAAGTATTAGAAAAGCGATACCTACTAGTGAACTTTTGAGATTCTGCACAACGGGTTCTGAAGCTACAATGTACGCAATTAGACTTGCCAGAGCTGTGACCAAAAAAAGGATTATTTGTAAAACTATCGGTGGATGGCATGGATTTAATACTGATTTAATGCAGTCTGTAAATTATCCATTTGAAGTTGATGAAGGAGTAGGGATGACTGGAAGAGAAGGCGATTTTGTCGAGTCTATTCCATTTAATGATCTAGAAAGATCTATTAAACTATTGGACAGCGTAAAGGATGATCTAGCATGTATCATTCTAGAACCAGTCTTGGGCGGTGCGGGTTGTATTCCCGCAGATATAGATTATCTTAAGGGCCTAGAAGAATATTGTAAGAGAAATAATATCTTGTTTATTTTAGATGAAATCGTTACTGGATTTAGGCTCAATTTCGGAAGTGCCTCAACATCGTATCGCTTGGATCCAGATTTAATAACGCTTGGAAAGATTGCTGGAGGTGGTCTTCCAATAGGAATAGTATGCGGCAAGAAGGAAATAATGCAAGTAGCTAATCCTATTGAAAACAAAAACAAGGAGCGGATATGCTACATTGGGGGCGGAACATTTTCATCAAATCCTCTGACAATGACTGCCGGTTACGCAACATTGAATTATATTGAAAAAAACCGCAAGACAATCTACAACAAGATTAACAAACTAGGGGACATGGCAAGGACAGAATTAACAAAGCTATTTTCAGATTATGGATTGAAAACACAAGTAACTGGAATTGGTTCTGTATTTCTAACACATTTTCTCTCAAATGAAGTAAATGAAATAAAAAATGCGAGTGATGTAGCCTTGTGTGATAATGAGGCTCTAACTAAATATCATTTCTCATTGATGGCAAAATATGGAATATTCTTCTTACCTCATAAGATGGGAGCTATCTCAGTGGTTCACAATGAAAGGGATATCCGGAATCTAGTCAACGCAACTGAAAAAATACTGGAATCAGATAAATTGATGAAGACAAAAGACTAGTCATATTTCCCATTCGATTAGAATCATATAAGTCAAATAGATACACTATTGATAGTTGAAGTGGAAACGTTAATTGATATAGTACCAATGATTATATCTATTAAAGATCTATTAAAATAGAGTTCCAATTACAAATGGAAATGAGACAATTACGTTATTATGCATCTGCATCATTATACATTACTTGATATGAATCTGACTAGATTTGTCATTCTAGGTATCTCGGTCATTTCCATCTTCTTCTTCGTACAAAATATGAACTTTCAAGTTTTTGCACCTCTCGGCTCCTTCATGATATATTCAGATGTCTATACCGGTGGTGGAAATACCAGTATGCCTTTGAATATGTTTGATCCTGTCAATAAGACGATATATGCCGGAGAAAGCATCAAATGGACCAATCCAACTGCTGGCAAGCCATATCCTCACATGGTAGTTTTCTTTGGTAACGCAAGTGACAATCAACAGAAACAAAAAATATTAGAATTGTCCAAGTCATTACCTGCCTCGGATCCTGAATCAGTCATCAACAATTTGAATAGCTTGGTAGAAACGGTTAGCAACATAAAGAAAAATGGCAGTGAATTAATTGATGCAAGATCGATTTTGTATCCCTCACTGATAAAATCCTCTTCCCAACCAACTGTCTCTTACCTAGATCCTCAGGCTAATCGTCTCTATAAAGGCGCTACATATAACATAACTGGGCAAGAACCTTACATCAATTCTGGATTGATATGGGCAGGCGGCATGGTACCGGAAAACTTCTCCAAGATATACTCTTTCATAATGACATTCAAGAAAACGGGGACTTACAATTACCAATGTCTGTTGCATCCAGGAATGGAGGGTACTGTTATAGTAGAACCTAATCCAGGAAAATTAGGAATTCAAGTAAAGTAGTAATTCGATGAAGGCATGATATTTTGAGATATAATCAAGACATCATCTAACAGAATCAGTGTGCAAAATTATTGACTATTTAAATAGACTCAGTTCCATTATACTTGATTACGTTTGGAAAAAGTAAATAATCTATCAACTCTTTCAAATGACATTAATCCTAATCTTCCTTTTCAAAATTACAATACTATTAAGAAAAAAGTATGGGTTGAAGCGTTCGGATGCTCTGCTAACGTTGCAGATTCTGAAATAATCAAAGGTATACTATCGAATAACGGATACGAGCTGACTCAAATTAGAAAAAAATCAGACATCAACGTCCTTGTGACATGTGCTGTAAAGGAGGTTACCGAACACAGAATGATTTCAAAAATAAAGAGATATTCAAGAGAAAAACCACTCATTATTGCCGGATGTCTCCCGAAGACAAGCAAAAAATTAATCGAATCATTCTCTCCCAACTCCTCACTCATGGGTCCACAATCTCTGGACAAAACGTTGCAAGTGATTGATGCTTCCCTACACGGTCAAAAAATTGTGGCGTTAGAGGATTCCATGTCGACAAAGGTAAATCTTCCCAGACTAAGATTAAATCCTGTAGTCAGTATCATTGAAATCTCAAGTGGATGCCTAAGCGAATGTAGTTTTTGTCAAACCAAACTAGCCAAAGGAAATCTAAGGAGCTATAGAATCGGGGAAATCGTAAGACAAATGGAAGATGACGTTGCGGCAAATTGCAAGGAAATCTGGCTTACTTCAACTGACAATGGTTGCTATGGGATGGATTTGAAAACCGATCTAGTTGATCTCTTGGAAAATTGCTCCAATATCGAAGGAGACTATAAGATTCGCGTGGGAATGATGAATCCAATGTATGTTCCAAGGTTTTTAGACAAGTTAATTTCACTTTACCGCAATAACGATAGTATCTTCAAGTTTCTACATATGCCGGTACAAAGTGGAAGCGAGAGGATATTGCGAAAGATGAAGAGAGGACATACCGCAAGAATATTTCTTGACGTAGTGAAAGAATTGAGAGAAAAAATACCCGAGATAACAATTGCTACAGACATTATCACTGGATTTCCATCCGAATCTGAGAAGGATTTTGAAGAGACTTTAAGTCTAATTGATGAAAGTCAGCCTGACGTAATTAACTCCTCTAAATATAGTCCTCGTCCTGGAACAGTTGCTTCCAAATACCCAAAAATCAACACAGCGATTGTCAAAGAGCGAAGTACTAGATTGCATGATACAATCAAGAAAACCTTAATGAGTAGAAATCGAACTTGGCATGGTTGGAGAGGCGAGATCTTGGTAGACGAAATTCTAGAGAATAATAAGATACAGGGTAGAAACTATGCGTACAAACCTGTAATAGTGGATTTGCAAGGTAATCAAAAATTTGATCCAAAACAATTGCTTGGACATTATCTATCAGTAAAAGTCGTAAAAGTTTCAAATTATTCCCTATTAGGGGAATTAATTTCCTAAATCCCTTAATCTTATCAACTATTTTGTACCATTTATGATGCTTGATTTAATCAACTAAATTTTTATTCTAATACTCAATCTTCTGATTAGGAGTTGGATTGATTGTCAGAGGACTGTATTGAGTTAAGGAAGCCTGTATTGTTAATTGGAATAGGTAAAATTGGCAAGAATATTGTGTCAAAATTAGACAATATGGAGTATGATTCCCTATTAATTAGTAACAATAGAGAAGAACTAGATAAGAATTCACTTTATATTGACTGTAAATCATGGATTAATCCTTCGAGTTATAAAATTCGGTCTTTTCTAGATACGTACAAAGAAGAGATTAGCTCAAAATTATCTGGATATCAAACTATTGTCCTTGTAACTAGTTTGTCTGAAAAATCAGGTATTGCAATTGCACCCGTAATCTCTCATATCGCAAAAAGTATGGCCGAGAAGACTGTAATATCACTTGTTACCATGCCCTTTGGCCATGAAAAGGAGAGACTGTTTCAAGCGGCCGTATCATTAAAAAGAATTTCATTAAACTCTGACATTAACTTTGTAGTTGACAACGATGCCTATGTTGAAATAAATCCTGATCTTACATTAGAAGATTGTTCAAAAATATCAAATGAAATACTTCTCAATACAATCAAATTGATTCCACAGATATCCTTGAATTTAGGAACAAATCTGGTATCTGGAGCTTTGAAAGAGAACAATATTGAGGCAGGGATTAAAGATCTAATAGCCCAACTCTATACCTCATTGGGAACATCTTCCATAACGAAATCCATTTTGTATGTAAATGGCGCAAGAAGTGAACCAATTGGTAGATTAAATGAAATGTTGAGTAACTTTCAAAATACCATGGAAGGAGATACGAGTGATGTTTCGTTCGTGGTAACTGATTCTTCAAGTAATAACATGCATCTTATTGCATCAATCAAGGGGAAAACTAAATTTGACTCGTATGATCCTCTCAATATGATACCGGATGATAATGTCCTGGACTGGGACATTCCAGAATCGCATCCTAGTATTGATTTACCATTACCACTAATCGATTAGACTAATAGAAATTCATTTCTTGATGAATTTCATCAAGAGTTTGATAATAAATTGGACAATTGAATAGTTATTCTAAATAATTTTTGAGTTTTACTTACTCTTGCGTTTCTTTTCCACTTTCTCTTCTACTTTTTCTGCCTGCACTTTTGCCTTTTCTTCTACTTTCTCTTCTACTTTTTCTGCCTGCACTTTTGCCTTTTCTTCTACTTTCTCTTCTACTTTTTCTGCCTGCACTTTTGCCTTTTCTTCTACTTTCTCTTCTACTTTTTCTGCCTGCACTTTTGATTCCTCCACAGACTCTTCAGACAAAGTGCTTTTTTCTTCAATGAATGAACTGACAACAACAGTATCATCGTCTTCTTTTATCATTCTCAATCTTATCTTTCTTGGCGGATTAGTTTTACCTCTAGACCAGATATGTCTATTCAAATCCTGATCTATCTTGACCTTATTGGTTTGCATATGGCGCTGGGTAAATTCCCTAATGATGTTTATTACTCTATCAGTTCTTCTATACTTTGGGGTATCCCAGGCTTTCGCCAGATTCACGGTGTAAATTCTAGTTGAATTATCTTCAGACATTTTCTATCAATCCTTTAATTATCCTACGTTAACATCCGACCTTCTCCAAGCTCTTCGCTTTGGATTCGTTCTAACATGACGATGGGTTCTAATTATTACCCAGGCTGGCACTGGTCTGTTCTGTTTAACCCTTTTTATCAATCGCTTTTTCCTCGATGTATTCTTTCGTGCAGCCATTTTTCTACACTGAGTTTTTTGCCTATTTTAAGTGTTGGTTTATCCGTGTTTTGATTAAATATGGAAAAGTGATTCAAATTATTTGAAACAAGTATTGAGAGTATTAGAATATCTAATACTAAGACCTCACTGGGTAAATTAAAAACAAAGATTAATTCCCAATTGGAATAAAACATGGGCCTAATGGAGACGGAATTTGTCTGTTCTGTTTGTTATAAATTCTTAAGCACAGTGTATGACAAGAAGAGAATGAAGAACCTTAGAGAGATACAAGATAACATGTTGCAGGTTGGTGGATGCAAAAGCATGTATCATAAGAAACTAACAGATTCGTTCAAAAGTTGACTCAGTGACTCAGGACAATAACAAAAGAATCGCTTAAGATGTTAATGAAACAGTATTAGTCATATTTTTCATTAATTTGTGACTATAATTTTTCCTTCCATTATTCCAGGATGAATTGAACAGTAGTATCTATAAGAGCCTGTCTTGTCCGAAGCAATCAACGTCGTAAAATCCTGTCCGCTTGAGATAAATCCTGTATTAATATTCAAATCATCAACAATAAAATCATGTTTCCTAAAATCCTGGTTTGCGATACTAATTTTTAAAGGATGATTGGTTTTCACAGTAATATCCGGATTAGTAACATTGAATTTGTTATCTTTCATTAACATGATGATGCCATCATTTTTTGATAATTGAGTGTTATCCTGAGAAACTATGTTCCCAATTCCCCATAGTGAACCTACAATAATAAATGAAATTGCAATAATTGCTATAATGTTGTTCTTCAAATCGCTTTTCTAAATTGGAGTTTGTAATTGGTAAAATAATACTTTATAAAATAATTCACAAAATTAATTTTTTTAAAGACATAAAATAATAAAAGTTTTAAAAATAACTGTAGCAGGTTGATTACTCTGTAGTTGTTTCTGTATTGGCTTCAGCATTTGCCGGTGCCGCCTCAGTCTGACTCTGACTTTCAGAATCGTTGACAATTTCAGCAGTAGCAAATCTATTTCCAACCTGGCTGATCTTTATCTTTGTATTTTGGCCTACCTTTCCATTCTTTACAAATATCACAAATCGCTGTATCCTTGCTATTCCATCTCCCTTCCTACTTAATTCCGTGATCTGTACGTCGTATTCCTTTCCTACTTCTACTGGTTTTGGACCGAACATATCGTTCGTCTTGAATCCGTTATAACTCATAGTTAATCTTGTCAAATAAATATTCCACATATAAACTGTCAAAATTTATGCATATCAAGTCCCGATTCTGAAATTTTCGTTGCATAAGCTTCTCAGACATTCTATAGCAGAAAGAGATGCAAGGTAACTGGTTTTAGGATTTGTTGGGCTTGGAATGTTTTGAACAACAATGTGTATTTCTCCGAAACTTCCCTTGGCTACAATTTCATGTTTATTCACTGATATCAGTGGATCTGTCACTATCTTTACGCGAGTTTTTTCTAAACCAACGCCGGCCAGTGCTACGGCCACTGCTACATTCACATTGGCAGGAAATAATTCAATTGCAGTACAAGCATTACCCTCGAAAAGGACTGTTTCGCTGTTAATATCATCTAGCCTTATTCTTGAGCTCTTAAAAAACGGTGCTCCTGCAAGTGATTTGGGATGTTTTGTTGTTGTAATAGTAAGACTGTTCAAATATTTTCTTACACTTCTAATGGAATCTAGTCCTGCAATGGCGCCAGTGGGTATCAATATTCTGGTACCGTTCAAGCTCGACAAATTTTGCAATTCTGCCAAGTATTCTTTATCTGAGAAAGCTCCCACACTCAAAACAATCAGGTCCTTTTTTGATTTGATTATTTTTTTTCCGAATTCTCTGACAGCATCTTTTGAAGCACACTCTATTATTATATCCAGACTGGAATAAGTTTCAGAATTATAAAATTCATCGAAATCTGAAAACAATTGTACATCGCCATTTTCATTGTCAACCAAATTAACAACTTGAGATTGTTTATCAAATACAGCAATTATTTTGGCGTTTGGAATCTCTTGTCTTTTCGCTGATGCGATAATTTCTCTGCCAATGCTGCCATAACCTATTACTGCAACTTTCTTCATATTGTAATAATTTCACTTGTCGATATTTGGATTTACATGTTGCTAAACAATGATGTATTTAAAACAAGTTAAGGAAGATAATAAAAAAATTATTCCGTCTAACGTCTTCTACCAGCACGTTCTGGTTTCTTTTGTCCAGGCTGACGCCTCTTTTCAAATCTCTTTACAAAATTTATCTTGTTTCTCAATTTTGATATGGGACTTACTCTCTTTTTTCCTTCAATCTTGGGAGTTTGACCTCTTACTTTTCCTGCCTTTGTTAACGATCCATGAGTTGGCATTTGATATAGAGATGACTTTTGATATAATATATCTATTACTACACCAATTTATCGCAATTCTCACCATTACATCAAAGTGGCAAGTATTGCCTTCATTATGCGTGAAATAGGCAATGTTATCCTAAATTATACTACTTTAAATCTATAATTATGTAAATCAAGCACATCAGATGACACTAGTCCAATCGATGCATTTCGATCAAATAAACACACTAAAGAAAGAGTGCAACGCTATCATTTTGGCTCACAATTATCAAGTCCCAGAAGTTCAAGATATAGCTGACTTCATAGGCGACTCACTGGCATTATCAAGAGAAGCAGCCAAAACAGACGCTGATATTATTGTATTTTGTGGCGTACACTTCATGGCAGAAACCGCTTCAATTCTATGCCCTGAAAAGACTGTCCTAATTCCAGATTTGGAAGCCGGTTGTTCTCTTGCATCTACTATCAATTCATATGAATTAAGGAAATGGAAAGAAGAACATCCCAATGCTGCCGTAGTTAGCTATGTGAACACGAGTGCAGAAGTAAAGGCCCTCTCTGATTACTGTTGTACTTCATCCAATGCAGTGAAGGTTGTAAACAGCATTCCCCGCAATACTGAAATTCTATTCTTACCTGACATGTTCCTAGGTTCATATGTTGGTCGAGTGACCGGCAGGAAGAATTTGTATGTGTGGCCAGGAGAATGTCATGTTCATGCAGGTATCACAGCAGCTGACATCAATAATATTTTTCAAAAATACAATAATGCAGAATTCATGATACATCCTGAATGTGGTTGTACCTCATCAACTCTATATGGCCTTGCTTCTGGTGATATAACAAAGAAAGCTCATATTCTGTCTACTGAAGGGATGATGCAACATGCCAGAAAATCGGAGAACAATCAGTTTGTTGTTGCCACCGAAACAGGTATCATGTATAGAATGAAAAAGGAAAATCCAGACAAGTTGTTCATACCAGTTAAGGAAAATGCTATTTGCAAATACATGAAACAAATAACAATTGAAAAAGTAGTTGACTCACTTGTACATAAACAATATGAAGTCAAGGTTCCAAAACAAATTGCGGATAAGGCCAGAATTGCTATTGAGCGTATGTTAAAGATATCATAATCAGATATTCAATTGATATCATTGATAGTAAATAATTAACAGTGACTAACTAATTATGATTACTTTAGCCATTAATTAATTCCATTTCCATGGAAAAATCAATCGATTTACTGGAATGGGTTAATGAACCTATTGATATCATGTCTGGTAAAGCATATGCGTACTCTTTGATATTCGAAAGATTGACACCGCCTGAAATTTCTATCAAGATTTTTTTTCGTAAACCGGCCTTCTTCAAATATGAAATGGTTTTCTGGGCGCGTTGAGGAGAAAAGTTATCCAGCATGATGATATCAGCACCACTATTAATTGCCTCTACCGACGACTTCGTATCAACGACTTCGCATTCTATCATGATATTTCTGCCAGCCTTTTGTCTGGCCATTGCAATGGCTTCCCCTATGGATTTGGTAACCGCAAGATGATTATCTTTTATTAGTATCATTTCATCAAGTGTATTTCTGTGTGGATATCCATCACCAAGCTGAATTGATTTCTTATCAAAGTATCTCAATCCAGGCGCCGTCTTCCTAGTGCCCGTTATTCTCAAATTTTTTGAAACTGCTTTTACGATATCTACATATTTCCTAGTATCAGTTGCAATTCCGCTCATACGCATCAATAAATTTAAAGCAGTTCTTTCAGCTTTTAGAATAGATCTAGTGTTTCCTTTTATAGTCATAACCTTGGTCCCTTTTTTTACCACGACACCATCTTTGACCAGGTTTTTTGCGTCACATTTGCAAATATCAAATATTGTCCTGGTTTCTTCAAGTCCTGCAACTACTGCACTTTCAGATTTACAAATAATAAACGCTGAAGATTTTAGATCTTTATCTACTACATATTCGCTGGTCAGATCACCAGTGGCAATATCCTCTCTGAGAAATCTAATGAGAGATTCTCGCAAACTAAAATATTGATTTAGATCCTTTGGTTTTTTCTTAAAAGTCAAGTTACTTTTAATGCGTATTTATGCGGAGTTGAGATTTGAAGCGTTGATGCAACCAAAGAGTTCTTTGAATCAAAAATTACTATTGTGCCTGACCAGTCGGATGAAAGTTCGGTCGACTTGCAAACAGGACACACCTTTCCAATAGTAATGGCCTTACATTTTTTGCATGCTAGTTCCTTTGCCATTAAGCGGGCACTGTCCCTTTCTTTTCTTTTTGGTTACTTGCGGCTGGAGCAGGGTTTTTGGCTTTCTTTATCTCTTCTTCAATCCATTCAAGAGCTCCAAGGAATGGCTGTCTGCAGGTGATTCCTATTTTGCCCATTGCCGAACCTTTTCCCAAACTTATAGCCGTAACTCTTGCTCTCAATCTTGATCCAATCTTGAGGGATTTGGCTGATTGATTTGCAACTATTACCCCTTGCTTGACATCGCTTTTTAGATAATCATCAGTAATCTGAGAAAGGTGCAATAATGCATCAGTTGGACCTATTCGTACAAACGCACCAAAATCAGTAATTTCAACAATTTCTCCTTCAACAATTTCTTGCATCTTAGGATAAAATGTTAATGCCTTAAATGACACCTTGTGAAATGTGGCACCGTCACCGGAAACCAATTTCCCAACCTTATTTGCTTTTGCATCGATAATCATGATAACATAGCCCAATTCAGGATTTATCATACTCTCGTATTTTTCCTTGAGAATTTCCATTGTGGTCTCATTGAGAGATTTTTTCATCATATTGGGAGGGATTCTTACAACGTCATCCATGTGTATTATCGCAAACATTACTTATTGTCAATTTGTTCAAATTATCAATTTATGAACCTTTTCATTATTTCTTGGCTATCTTTCGTGGGGCGTAATATTGTATGATTTAAATATTCTTTGGATGAGTACGATGACATGGTCTCAATAGAGCAAATCATGGCAAAATTACAGACAATCGAAGATCCCGAATTGCATAAAGACATCGTTTCAATGGGCATGATTAAAGACCTTGCAATTAATGATGGAAAAGTTGGCTTTACATTAGAGCTTACTACCCCAGCTTGTCCTTTTAACAGTGAGATAGAACAGTCCGTTCGTAATTCTATGATGGACCTGGGAATTAAAGATCTGGATCTTAAGGTGACTGCCAGGGTAATGGAAGGACGTTCAATTTCAATGGACGAATTGCTACCTGGTGTAAAAAATATACTTGCAATTGCAAGTGGTAAAGGGGGAGTAGGAAAGACGACAGTATCTGTGAATCTTGCTCTGGCATTGGCAAAGACTGGTGCAAAGGTAGGTTTGCTTGACGCTGATATTTATGGACCAAGCATTCCTTTAATGCTTGGGCTCAAGAATGCACCTGAAGTAATTAACAATAAAATAGAACCAGTTTTGGCTCAAGGAGTTAAAGTTATTTCGATGGGATTCTTTTATGAACAATCACAGCAAGCAGGAATCTATAGAGGTCCTATTGTAGCAGGAATTGTAAAGCAGTTCTTAACTGATGTAAATTGGGGCGAGCTTGACTACCTTATAATCGACTTACCACCCGGTACTGGAGATGCACCTTTAACCTTAGCTCAGACAATACCAATAACAGGAATAATCATAGTTACCACTCCACAAGATGTGGCAATGAATGTAGCCGTAAAGGCAGTAGGAATGTTTAACAAATTAAACGTCCCGATCATTGGAGTCATTGAAAACATGAGTTATTTGGAATGTCAACATTGTAATAATAAAATCACTATCTTTGGTACTGGAGGAGGACAGAAAGTTAGCGATCAGTTTAATGTTCCATTCATTGGAGAAATACCTCTTCATCAACAAATAATGTCAGGAAGCGATAGCGGTAATCCAGTAACTATTTCAGAACCAAATAATAACCAAGCAGTTTTGTTTGACAAAATTGCTCGTACTGTTGCCGGCAGAATCAGTATAATCGCTTCTGAATTGCAGGACCAGGAAAAAGCAGAAAACGAACAGTCGAAAGAACAAAGTGTCAATACCGCCTGAAGTTCTGGCAGAACTCAAAAAACCATTAGGTAAACTAATTCTAGATAGTGATATCACAGAAAAAAAAATTAGAAAAGAAATTGCGAGCCTAAAGCACAAAATAATAAGTGTAGGCGATCGTTCTACTGAAAGACTTGTTTCCTTAGGTATTTATCCTAACTTGGCGATAGTTGACGGGGTTGAGAGGAGGCAAGAAAAAGAAAAGATTTTGAATAATAGGATTACTGAACTGCTGGCAAAGAATTTTACTAGAATTTCATGCATTAATCCCGCAGGAACCATTACCAAGGAAGCTTTTGACAAGATACGGTTTGCGCTTACGGGTGAAAAAGATGTAATTTTGCAGATTATTGGTGAAGAGGATTTGTTGACACTTCCTGCATGTTATTTTGCACCATGCGACTCTGTAGTATGTTATGGTCAACCTCTAGAAGGTCTTGTTCTAATCAATGTTAATGATCCTATGAAGCGAAAAGCTAAAGAATTAATGAAATCAATAAATAATAAACTGTTTACGGGGTATGATGACGTGGTGGCTGTTTGAAATAAAAGTGATCGAAACCCAAATTTTCTGACCCCGATAAGATCATTTTTGGAATTAGTGTTCAAATTTGATCCAAAATACTAGCTTATCGCAATTATGTTACACCATGGCTGTTCATCCATGACATGAGCATTCGCATTTTGACATTTTCACATCAAACGAGCAGTCATGATCTGAGCCACATGCATCTCCCATTGGCCATTCACCAGGACATTCTGTATGACGATTCCTCTTACAAAAAAAAGTTAATGTCATTTGAATACCTCATTAATGATGTTTCATTCAATATTTGAATTTTTATGTTCATTGGCATAACATTAACACAAAGTATATTATTTGAATAAATTTTATAAAGTAATGCATGAGCAGCAAGGTTGCTATTGTTTGTATTACTAAAAATGGAATCAATATATCAAGAAGAATAAGAGAGAAAATTCCGACTGCATCAATCTATGCGCAATCAAAACACAAGGATTCTTCTGATGGGATTATCTGGTTTGAAAAAAACACAAAAATCATGATTGAGGAGATTTTCAAAGAATATGAAAGCATAATTTGCATTTTTTCATTAGGAGCAGTGATACGTTTGATATCAAATCTGTTGAAAGATAAAAAAACAGATCCTGCAGTAATCGTTATTGACGATAAAGCAAATTTTGTAATCAGTACTCTCTCCGGACATCTAGGAGGAGCAAACTCATTAACCAAATCAATTGCAGAATTCCTAAATTCTACTCCTGTAATCACTACGGCTGCTGATGTTAATGAAACAATAGCAGTAGACCTTTTGGGCTCCGATTTTAAATGGCGGATTGAAAATTTTGAAAACGTTACTAAAGTTAGTGCACATATGGTTAATGAAGAAAAAATAGGTGTTTATCAGGATACAGGTGAAACAAGATGGTGGAATAAAGAATTACCAAAAAACGTAACAATATTAGATAACATTGATGAATTACAATCAGATGATTTTAAAGCCGGCCTAATAATATCTGACAGAATAATTACAAATTCATTCATTCTTAACAAGTCCGTAATTTATAGGCCAAAGAGTCTTGTAGTTGGATTGGGTTTTCACTGGGATACAACTCTGCAGGAAGTAGAAGATGGTATATCGAAAGTATTAAAGGAAAATGGGTTGTCTTTTCTTAGTATTAGAAATCTTTCAACCCTAAATAGAGCTAAATCTCCTACCTCATTGGCCTCTTTTTCAGATAAGCATGGAATTCCTTTAGAGTTGTATGACAAGGATAAGTTAGACAAGATAATGGTTCCAAATCCTTCTGACGTCGTAAAAAAATATGAAGGAACATCAAGTGTATCAGAAGCCTCGTCAATACTAAGCTCAGGTGGGAAACTAATAGTAACAAAACAAAAATTCCCTCCTAATCTTACGGTCGCAGTGTCTAGGATAAATTACTCAAAGGTAGATATTTGACATGAACAAAGCTTTGTTACTAATTGATAGGGGTAGCAGGGAACCAGAGGCAAAAGAAGAACTTGCGCAACTATGCACAATGATCAGGGATGAAAGTGAATATACATATGTAGATCATTGTTTTCTTGAAGTTATACCCCCATACATTGAAGAAGGTATCAACAAGTGCATTTCCAATAATGTAGATTCAATTACCGTAATGCCATATTTCTTATATCCTGGGATGAAGTTAAAAGATTCTGTAAAAAAAACTGCAAGAATATGCTACGACAGAAAGATAAAGGTGGTAATTACAAAACCGTTGAGCTATCATAGTACACTTGAGTCGCTCATAAGAGATAGAATTCGTTTTGCAAGGGAAAAACATAGTGTGTTATTATCAAATGACAAATGTGACATACTGGTAATAGGTCACGGAAGCAGTGACAGAAGTGCTAGAACTGCATTTGTACATACGGTAAATAAACTAAAACCAGATTTCAGAAGTGTTACATTTTGTTTTCTTGAATTGGATGAACCACGTATAGCAAACGGCATAGATAAAATTATTTCAAATAACCCGAGTATCGTGATAATCGTTCCCTATTTCTTACACAAGGGAGCACATATCAAAAATGATGTTGTAAAAGATATCAACTCTGCACTGGAAAACTACAATCTGGAGAATATCCAGGTTCATGTTACGGAGCATTTTGGTGTAGATCAAAAACTTGTGGAATTAGTACTAGAAAGGGCAAAAGAGGCAGAAGGAAAAGTTGATTGAAAGTAATGACAAAGTAGAGAGGGCCAATAGGGCAAAGTCCCGAGATATGTCTGAATCTTCACTTGGTATAGAAGAAAATAGTATGAAAATCATTGAATCAGAGATAGGAACCCATGATTACAATGAACTACAATGGAATGTTGTTAGACGTGTAATCCATGCAACAGCTGATTTTGACTTTGCAAAACCAGATAGGAGTGGAATTATTTTTTCAGCTAACGCGATCGAAAAAGCCTTTGAGGCATTTGGGAAGAAAGGACACATAGTTGTTGATGTTGATATGGTACAGTCAGGCATAAACAAGAAATCTGTAGCAAAAATCGGGACCAGTATTATATGTAATATATCAAACAAGGAGGTAATTGATATTTCTAAAAATCAAAATAAAACTAGATCCACAGTGGCAATGAGATACTCATCTAGAGAAATCGATGGAGGTATTGTTGTGGTAGGAAATGCTCCAACAGCTTTATACGAAGTAATCAAAATGATAAATGAAAATGCAGTAAAGCCCGCACTTGTAATTGGGATACCTGTAGGATTTGTCTCAGCTGCAGAATCAAAATCTGAGCTATTAAAAACGAATGTAGAATTTATAACAAATATAGGAAGAAAGGGAGGAAGCCCTACGGCGTCATCAATAATAAATGCCTTAATGCTCTTGTACATTAGTAACTTACATTGATGATAGACATGGATACGAGAACAGCACATACTGCTGAACATGCCTTCATAGGATCGCTTCAAAAAATATTAAACAAAACATTATGCGTCAGAAAGGTGGAACATAAGGATACTTACAATATTGCATTCATAAGAAAATCAGAGGTAGAACTGGATTTTGAAGAGATAACTTTTGCGGAGAGGGAAGTTAATCAACTTATCTTGGAAGGCAGAAGAATATCACATCATTCATTTTCTTCACTACAAGAAGCCAGGATGAGGTTCCCTGCTCTGAGAGCTAATGAATCAAGGTTGGAGAATGCAGATACCATTACAGTTGTTGAAATTGAAAATCACGATCTTTCTGCATGTTCAATGGAACATGTTAATAATTTATCAGAATGTATATTTTTTTTGGTAACTAATATGTCAATGAGTGGATCTGATTATGAGATCAGGTTCGTGGTCGGCAAGAATGCGATGGACGAGGCAGTTAAAATAACAGAAAAGATCAATAATATTTGTACTCAAATAGGAGCAAATTATAATACAGTAGAGGCAACCATAAGGAAGCTATATGTAGAAAGAGAACAATATTACAACATTTTAAAAAAATTAACAAATAAATCACTTGTAGATATTTCACCTAGAACGATTGATAGACAGAACATCAATCTATTTACCAAAATTCTGCATGATATGGATTGGAAAACTATTCAAAATTTCGCCGGAGAAAAGATACTTAGTCCAAGAACAATTGTTGTCCTTGTCAATCAGATTGATAATGATGTGGCAGCACTTATTTTTGCAAGGAGTGATGATATTAATTTAAACTGTGCCAAAATATTTGAAGAACTGAGAAATGATGAGAATGTAGGTAGTGGTGGGGGAAAGTCTAATTTCATAAACGCAAAAATAATCGGATCAAAATCAGACAAAGTCGTAGAAGAATTAGTCAATAGATCATTAAAGTTAATATCTACATAAATTTTCAACAACCACTATTTACTTGGCGGACCTTTTTTTGAAAACTCTAGTTCTCAAAATAATTCAGCAACGAATCCTGTCCTGAGATATCCTTTAGATCAGATATTACAACCCCCATTCTCCTAATGTTGTCAAGGGGAATGGAATTATTACCAATCATTTCATTTAGAATGGATAGTGAATTCTTATTTAATTCATCAATGGAGGCAGAATAGAGTTTTAAACTTCTAGAATATGAAACGTGTTGAAGGTTTTCCAAAATTAGTATCAAAGTGAGAACTCTGAAGGCCTGTCGCTTGCTTTCTAAATTTTCAAACACAGATTTACAAAGATTTTCTACTGTCAATCTTACTTGCTCAAAAGATGTCTTATCTTTTTTTAGGGTAACTATTTTGCCAATTTGTTTTGATGTTCCACGAATTTTTATCTGCGAATAATCTACTCCATTTGACGCATTTACCAGAAAAGTTGCAATCTTATAACCCAGGGCATCTCTTAATTCAAAGATACTTTTCCTTGATATTTCGGATACTGATTTTATCCCTAATGATTCCAGTTTCTTTAAAGTCTTTGGACCAACTCCAGGGATATCCTCAATTTTACAATTTGAGATAAATTGTTTGGCATCCTCTTGACGTACAACTGTTATTCCGTTGGGCTTGTTGATACCCGAGGCTATTTTTGCTATTAATTTATTGGGTCCTACCCCAATCGAACACGTCAATTTAATCTGGTCTTTGATATTCTTTTGTAACGACACAGCAAAAATTTTTGCATCATCAAAATCTGAATTTGTTATCTTTGTAAAGTCCATATAACATTCATCCACACTGACTTGCTCAAACAATTCCCCATAATTTTGAATTATTCTCATCGCTTTTGTGGACATTTCATGGTAATAGGGCATGTCAGTAGGAAGAAATATTGAATGTACATCTTTCAATCTTGTCTTAGCCAATTTAATTGGCATTGCTGCCTTGACACCATACTTTCGTGCCTCATAATTGCAAGTGCTGACTACCCCTGAATCTTCTTCACGTCCTGAATAAACGCAAACGACGCTTGGAATATTTCTTAACTCTGGCCTCCTTATTTCTTCACATTGTGCATAGAAATAATCAAAATCAATATGAAATATTATTCTCTTTTCTATCTCACTTAAGGAAATATTCTCACTCAATAGTACTGGATAAATTAAATCTTGGAAGGATAAAAAATTATTCCAAACAGTTTTTATCTTATGAAAACTTTTCAAATTTTTCTATGTTAGGTAATAAATTCATACATTTTATGGTATTTTCTTATAGTCAATGAATTCATTTACTTGTTGTTGATTTTAGTAATATTTTCGACATTACGTAAATATAAAAGATTACCAATAAGTTCTGAATTCAATTTTGATACAATCGTTAAACCGGAATAGGAAATATCTATTACTCTCGTCAATTTTGATGATAATGCTCATCGCTTCTCTTGAGAGCTCTGTACTCTTAACCGCTATGGCACAATCTGATGAAAAAAGTGAAAAATCTGCAGATAACAAAAAATCAGAGGCTGATAGTAATAACAAAATGGAGATGAATGTTCCAGTCGCGAAGATGGTTTATCAAAACAAGTCTTATGAGATGTCCCCATTCGTAGTGATGGAAAATGAAAACTTGCAAAGAATCAATTTCCCTCATTTGCCCGATGATTTTCAACCTGAAGTGACGATATCACCAGAAGATTCAATTTCATTTAGCTTTATAACAAAACCTCGTGAAATTAATGCGTTCTTTGTTGATTACGACGCCGATACAACAGAAATGACTCCACTTCACAGAGTTGGAAAAACTCAATTTAGTTTTGGAGATGTATATGGTCCTAATACTTTGGAACTTCGAGTAATATATCCTGACGGAAAATATGTTACCTATACTTGCTTGATTGAAGTTGAAAAGCCTGAAGTAAGAGAAGTAGCCTTGGACTCGAGTAATATTAGTACTATGAGTACTGATGATAATATCAATATTATGAGTACTCATGACGATAATAATATGGCGAGTACAGAAATGTCAAATAGTAATACTAATGATGATAATTCATATCAAAACTTTGAATTAAACGATCCTGATTCATCAGGCTTTGGACAAGTATCGCCAACAGAGGAACATCTAGTAAATCAATATGATAATTTAGTGGATCCAACAAATGGACAACAAGACAAGGAACTGGATTTCATTAACAGTGAACAAAAGTCGACAAATACGTGCGAATATAATGAAATTCCCATTATGGACGTACAAACTGATACTAACAATGGTAATAATACTGAAGGGAATTCTACAGACTCGCAGAAACCAAGATGGACCGCGTTGGATCTAGGACAAGAACAAAATATATGCGGTCTTAAAGTCAGCTTTGCTAACGTTGACAATGAGATTAAATTCTTTACCCTTGAGTTCTCTAATGACGGAGAAAAGTATACCCCTGCCGAATATTACTCATCAACTGGTACTAATTCACCTTCGGAAATTTATGATCTAAAGGAAGGTCCAGTCAAGGCACGATTCATCAAAATAACTGAGCTTGATATAACTGAATCAATACAATGGATATCAGATCTCACAGTATTGGGAAACGTGGGTCTATAAAGACGCTAAATATATGAATCAAGATAATCACGAAGGTGAAAGCTAATTTTTTTCATAATTTCGCATAGAATTTATTTTCTCAGATTGATGATATAACGTGGAATACCCTGTTTTTGCTGAAAAGGATGGAATAAAGATCAAGCCTGAAAGTATGGAAGTCGATAAGATGTATTATTGTATTTATGATAACAAAGTCTATATTTTTTATAAAGATGTAGAGAATCTTACACATTGTTATGAAGTGGATGATGCCAAAGTGGTTCAAGAAATAGTAGCCAATCCTGATAATTTAGAGGATATCCTACTAAAAAATTCTAAGGAATGATATAGAAATTGGTATGTATTGGGTTACTCAAAAAAGAGAATCAAATGTTCTTTCATACAACTTACCGGTGGGATTACGGAGTTGAAACAAATAATCCCACCAGCGTTTATCTCAATTTGTTTTAGGAAGTAATTATATTGTTGAAACTAAATATAATAACTTGGCTTACCTTAGTTTACTCACTGCAATTATTAAAATTGAATCAAGACTAAATAATAACTTACAACAGTTTGTATAATCTTTATTTAGGATTTTGTGTTCTGCATTTACACATGTCTTCGGGAGCTGAACCAAGGAGAGCTAATAATGTGATTTTGATCGGCAAGAAACCTTTGATGACATATGTAACAGCAACTTTGGTTCAATTAGCAAGTGAACCGACTGTCATTGTAAAGGCTAGAGGAAAAAGTATTGTGCGGGCAGTGGATGTTGCCCAAATTATCGCCAAACGAATGAACAATATGGGATACAAAATTGGATCTGTGAAAATCGGTACACAAATAATTCAATCTGACGATGGGAGGGAGCGAAACGTTTCAAGTATAGAAGTTGAGATATCTAGATAAAGATTCATGTAGTTGATTTGAAATCGCTTGGCAATAAAACCAACTCAAAACACTTTCATCAAAACAAATTCTCTAGATTAGATCATGATCGGAATCAAATTCTCATTCATGATCAATTCAGTCCTATTAATGAGAATATTTCACGAAGCAAGCTTCATTTACTATTGACAAATAATTAGAATATGTTTATTAGTCTATCTTGAAGTATCAGGTAATTCCTATCAATAACAATTCCGACATATTTCACTCTCGCTTTCTGAAATACTATTGCAATTTGATACGTGATGTTAATTTTTCCATGAGGCAATCTGCCTTCCTTTTGTGCAATGGAAATTTCATCTGGATGCAGGAATAGTGGCAAATCAGATACTTTTAATTTTTTTTCTTCTCTCATATGGTTCAGCATTTTCATTATAAGTTCCAAATCATGATTTAGATTGGGTAGCTCAATATTATCTTTAAATTTGATATTTTTGACGGTATCACCATCAGTGCTACTTATCCATGCAATTCTGAAGATATTAGGTACTTTGGTCCAACAATCATGGAAATCTGTAATTTCGGAGACAAGATCTTGAACAACTGAAACTGAAGTTTTCAAGTTAGACTTAATCTGTTTTTGTTGACTTAAAATAATGTTGATGATTTGCTCTTTAGCATCTTCCATATTCTTTATTTCTGGTTTTTTTGTCAATAGCAAATTAAAGACCTCCTGAGATTGCTTATTCCCATGTTACTGAGTTCGACAAATATCCCAATTACAAGGTATTCAATCATGATCTAGCCTTGGCAGAATTTGAAATCAAGAGAATTTCATTCCGCTTGGACTCGTATAACCTTTAAGGTCTTCACCTGCTACAACATCTTCTTCTGGTGGAACATATTCTATAACACCATGTCTTTCAGTTCCAGGATATTTCTTCTGGGTTGCTAATGCTACTATTATAAATGCAACAAATGATACTACCGGTGGTATCATTGTATCAAGACCAGCGAGCTCTAATGGTATGACAAAGAATAATATCAATCTAAGTCCTGTTCCCACGACCAATGACGTCATTGCAGCTGGGAGATTTGCCTTTCTCCAAAATAGACCAAGTGTAAGAGGAGCCCAGGCACCTGCAAACACAATATCAAAGGCCAAGATGAGGTAAACACCAGGTTGAGGCAATAAATATCCAAGAATAAATGCAGCAACCATCATGGGGATTGTAAATATTCTCGTAGTCCGCAGCAAAGTTTTATCTTGCATTCCAGGTCGCTTGAACCATTTTTTCAATATATCTCGCTGAATGATGTTCCTAGACATAACACTCGATATAGCAAGCAAACCTCCATTTGCTGTTGACATCGATGCTCCCAAAACTCCCATTAATAGAGCAATTCCTATTGCAAATGGTACATGATTTATGGCCAAATCAGGATATGCTGTAAATGGGTCTACTAAACCAGGTAGGAAGTATAGTGCTACTATTCCCATCATGCTTGTTGGTATAATTGTAGCAATCGTCAATCCTCCTCCCATAAATGCTCCCCTTCGTGCAGTTTTGCCATCTTTGGCCGCAAAAACTCTTTCCATAAAATCTAAGGCAACTATGTCCCCTAGGCCTAATGCTAAGATTCCTGCCCAATTAACAAGCGCTCCATTTCCCATATCCGTTAAACCTGAGAGATCAAGATACGAAGGTGGTGCACTACCTATGATAGTACCAAAGTCGACTCCAGAAAATCCCGCAGCGAAAAATATGAACGCCGCCCAGAACGCACCTATCGCTAGATAAATCTGGAAAATGTCTGTGTATGCAGAAGAAAAGAGACCGCCAGCAAATGTGTAAACAAGTACTACCAATGCTGCAATAAGCATGGCCCAGAAGAAGTCAATATGTAATACGGTAGAAAGGATAAATCCACTGGCAGCAAAGTTACCAGCGACAAGAACTACAAAGCTAATCATCATGAGTATCCCTGACATACCTTCTGCTCCCGCTCCAAATCTTCTGTAGTAGAAATCAGGAAGAGTTAACATTGACATCTTGTTCAATCTTTTACCATAAAATGCCCCAGTTAGTATCAGACATACTGCAAGTCCTATGGGAATAACAGCTCCTGCCCAAAAACCGAATTGATAGACCAGAGAAACGTTACCAAGCGAGGAATTTCCATCTATTGATTGTGCAGCCAGCATTGTTCCTACAAAAAATAGCGGAAGACTCTTTCCAGCAACCATATACCTTCTACTACTTTTCTTCACTAGTCTTGAGGTTAAGGTTCCAACAACCAAAGATGCAGCCAAAAATGCAATAACACCGACGCCATACCAGTCTAGCGTAACCATTCAAACTCCTTAATTTACTGTGTATATAAGGATTTAATCATGAAATGAAATTAATACACAGAGAATTACAATTATTAAATTTATTTCAAAGGATATTCTAGAATATTCAACATATTTTGGTTCTCTAACTTAATAGCATGAAATTAGTCCTAATTAGAAATATTTAAAAAATATCCCGTATTAGTTGAATGGATCAAATATGGGTATGGAGTTTTATGGTAATTCTTACAAAGGTAACGATGAGCCAATTTTCGTGGGAATTCCGACGTTTCTGAAGCTGCCTTGGCTAAGAAGTCACGAAGAGCTAAAAAGTGTTCGACCAGATGTAGCGATAATTGGAGAACCATTTGATTTTGGCACTACTATTCGCCCTGGAGCAAGATACGGACCTCGCGCTATAAGGGCAGCGTCTACAGTTCCATCTCCACCTTATGAGCATTTCAACATAGAAACAGGAGTAGACCCATTCGGGGTCTTTAGAACTGTTGATTATGGTGACGTGAACATATCCCCTGGTGACGTCGTTGAATCACACAGGAGAATGACTGATAAAGTTAAGGAAGTGTTAGATATAGACGGCATACCAGTTATGTTGGGTGGCGATCATTCAATAACTTTTGCAAATGTTCGTGCGTTTGCCAAAAAGTACAAGAATATTGGAATGATCCACATTGATACTCATGCCGATTGCGCCCCGCAAGGATTAACTGGATTCAAGTATGATCATGGCGCACATATTAGAAGAATAATGGAGCTTGGTTGTCTTAAAGGAAAGAACTATACTCTAATAGGACCACGTGGGTATTGGCCTGGACCAGACCTTTACAAATGGATGGCTGATCAGGATTTCCAGTGGTTTACAATGCTAGATGTTGAAGAGTTAGGGATTGACAAGATTGCAAAGGAGGCTGCGGACAGGGCAAACGACAACGTTGATGCAGTCTACATAAGCTGGGACATTGACACATTCGATCCCGCATATGCTCCTGGTACAGGGGAACCTGAGCCAAATGGATTGACTTCCAGAGAGGGCATGCGATTGATGCGACTTCTTTCTACCTCATTTGATCCAGACAGATTTGCATTTGATTTGGTTGAAGTAGCTCCCAATTATGATGTAAGCGACGGCAATTCGTATAATGGTGGTATCACATCCGGTTTAGCAAACAGACTAATCGTTGAATTATTGGCAGGATTGTCACTGACAAAGAAAGGTTTGACTGAGGGCACTCCAGTAAGACCAAACTTATACAGGGGTCAAGGTAATACATATGACTTTGGTAACGGACCAAAAGCAAAGGTTCCAAAGAGACCACCACTAGATTACGGAAAAGATGCCAAAAAATAATTTACGGATCTGGTAGGGTATTCTGATAGAAATTAGAATTACCATACAAGGAGAACCTGATACTACACCAATAACCAGGATCTTTCAATTTAACAACAATACAGACTATGTTATTTTGGAAAATTCAATCAAGGCCATAAAAATAAAGTTATCAAAAAAAATGAGGATAAATATTAACGAGACTTTGAGTATTTACCTCACTTACATAATTAATCAATTACGACTGCAAAAAAAAACTAGTGAAATGAGATCAAATCTTTCAAAGCTATTATCACCCGATCAGGTAATGATTGGGGTTCCAGAAAGTCTCAGAAAAATTGATTTCAATATACATGATGAGAACAAACAAAAACTAAAACTGACCGTAACAGAACCCATTTTGACGACACGTTATGTTCTATCTCCTTAAACTTGGAAAATGACTGAGAATGATAAACAATCCTTTTCTTGAGAATATTATCTAATAGATAATAGGAATAACCTAAATGAGGCAGATATCTACGTCTATTTCAGTAATAATGATGCATAGGTCTCTGCAGCTTTCCTAATCTATCGAAATGATCATGCGGTTTACTTCCTCCCTTATGAGAGTGTGTTGTGCCGTCCAAATGAGTGTGAGAATGTCCATGAGTTTCAACTGGCTTTTTCATTACTACATCATCAACTCTCATAAGCATTACAATGGCTTCCGTTGCGGTTACAAGTATCTGTTCTTTTACCACAAGTGGTTCTACTACATGCAATTTCATCATGTCGTCTATTTTTCTATCAATTGCATTGATACCATACCAGTAACGATTGTTGGTTGGGGAATTTCCATTCCCTTTTTTCTTGAACTTTGTCGAAGATTGCGAATAAATTTTACCTCTCAAATGCGTCGCTATATCTATAGTATTCATCCCAGCATTTTTCGCAATTGTTAGGGGAATTTCTTCAAGAGCTTCAGCATATTTTTGAATTACAATCTGTTTCTTGCCATGGAACTGATATGATTTTTCTCTAATGGACATAGCAACATATGCCTCTAGCGCACCTCCTCCAGCAACAATTTTTGGCTCCATAATAAAATTTCTCAAAACATACATAGAATCAAGAATTGTACGATGAAATTCATCCAGTATCTTCTTTGAGTTGGCACGTAAAAGAATGGTAATTGACTTTGGATTTGTACATCCGTCTACAAAAACCATTTTGTCTTCATCAACCATTCTTTCGTAAACCTTTTCAGCGTATCCCAAGTCATTTTTGCTTATGCTATCAAAGTCCCTGACAACTTTGGCTCCTGTGGCCTTTGATAACCATAGCAAATCATTTTCTTTGACTCGTTTAACTGTCAATATCTTTTTTTTGGAAAAATGATTTAATGCAAGACGATCAATACCACCACGAGAAAATACAACATTGGCGCCAGTTTTGATTACATATTCAACCTTTTGAATCAAGTCATCAGTCTTCTTATCTCGATATTGGGATATTTCTCTGGGATCTGAAATCCTAATTTCAACATCGGTCTTGGTTCGTTCATTTTCAATGTCGTTGTCAAGAAGTAAGATTCTTGCATTTTCAATTATCTTGGGCATCGACGCATCATCTATCGTCTTGTCTACTACAGTTCCCTGAATAAGCTCAGTCTCATAACTGCTTCCTATCTTTTCTTCAATTTTGATGTCGTCTACTTCAACATACCGTCTTGAAAAATCAGCGACCCTACAGATTGCGTCGACAACCATTTTGGGGATCATCATCTCTTGAGTAAGTTGATTGACTGCTTTTGATTTCAAGCAAGTATCAGCAAGAAATTTCATCATGTTTTTATCATGATTTGTAAATTCTATCGCAGCATCCCTGATAATTTCAATTGCCATTTGCATTGCGTCGTAATATCCATCTGAAATTCTCTGTGGAGGAATGCCCATTTCTAACAACTCTTCTGCTTTTTCAACTAGTGCACCTGCCAGAACCACAACTGATGTAGTACCATCTCCCACGGCGTTATCAACAGCATTAGATGCTTCGATAATTACCTTTGCGGCTGGATGTTCTACGTCAATCTTTCTTAGGAATGTTGCCCCATCCTTAGTAACGGTCATTTCTCCAAGAATATCGATAAACATCTTTTCAAGTCCCCTTGGACCGAGAAAACCTTTAACAAGGTCAGCTATTAATCTTGCGGCAAGAAGATTGTATCTGCGAGCTTCTGTACCGTATGTTCTTCTAACACCATCATTCAATAATTGCATATTTTTATCCATGGAAAACTTGACTTAATTGATAGTTTGAGATCACCAATTATAAATATATGACTTTATAATTATTTTTGAACTTAGAATGTTCTTGTCCCCACGAGATATCGATAAATTATATATTTTCATGAGTGCAGAGGTCGCCCGAAAAAGAAAAACAAGAGGTCTAAAACTCAACTACACCGAATCAGTAGCGCTAATAGCAGATCATATTCTTGAAGGTGCACGTGATGGCAAATCCGTTTCTGACCTGATGAATTCTGGAAGACATGTCTTGCAAAAGGTAGATGTATTGCCCGGAGTACCAGAACTGGTAGAAAGTGTACAAGTAGAAGCAACCTTCGACGACGGTACCAAATTGGTGACCGTTCATAATCCTATTGTTTAATTGTGAGGGTAAAATAAAATTATGATCCCCGGTGAATACTTTTTATTAACAAATCCAATACTTGCTAACGTAGGAAAAAAAACAATCAAGATTAATGTAAAAAATACTGGAGATAGGCCAATTCAGGTAGGCTCTCACACGCATTTTTTCGAAACAAACAGGGCTCTAATGTTTCAGAGGCAAAAGTCCTTTGGTTATCATCTAAATATACCATCAGGAACATCTCTTAGATTTGAACCAGGCGATTCTAGGGTTGTAGAGTTAACTGAATTTGGTGGAAAAAAAATTGTCTTTGGTTTTAATAGTCTTGTCAATGGTAAACTAACAAAAAAACAAAAAGAATTATCTGTTTTGAAGTTAATGAAAAAAGGATTCAGGGTAGAAGAATAGTCATGGTTCTAAAAATTCCTAGGAAACAATATGTGGAGTTATATGGGCCAACAAAGGGAGACAGAATTAGACTAGCAGATACAGACCTCATAATAGAGATCGAAAAAGATCTAACTACATATGGTGATGAACTGGTCTTTGGTGGAGGCAAGAGTATCAGAGATGGTATGGGACAGGCAAGTGGAATTAAAAGCAAAAATTCTCTAGATCTTGTGATTACTAATGCTATCTTGATGGATCCAATGCTGGGTATCATCAAGGCAGATATAGGCATCAAGGATGGATTTATTTCAGGTATTGGTAAGGCAGGTAATCCCAATACAATGGATGGAATATCTAAAAACATGATTGTCTCATCTAATACTGAAGTTATTTCAGGCGAACATACGATATGCACAGCAGGAACGATTGATACTCATATTCATTTCATCTCCCCTCAGCAAATAGTAGAGGCAATTTGTAGCGGTACTACCACTATGATTGGTGGAGGAACCGGTCCTGCTGAAGGTACTAAGGCTACTACATGCACTCCGGGTCCATGGAATATTCACAGAATGCTAGAATCCCTTGATGAGTATCCGGTAAATTTTGGGTTACTAGGAAAAGGAAACGACTCATTAGAACCTGCCCTCATCGAGCAAATAAATGAAGGTGCCTGTGGCCTAAAGCTTCATGAAGATTGGGGAACCACTCCAGCTACCATAGACGCAGCGTTGAAAATAGCAGATAGAACGGACACACAGGTAGCCATACATACCGATACTCTGAATGAGTGTGGATATGTAGATGATACAATAAACGCAATTTCTGGCAGGACAATTCATACATATCATACAGAAGGAGCTGGTGGAGGACATGCACCCGATATTTTAAAAATTGCAGGTGAACGCAATATACTGCCTTCATCAACAAATCCAACACGGCCATTTACTGTTAACACACTTGAAGAACATCTTGATATGATGATGGTGTGTCATCATCTAAACCCATCAATTTCAGAAGATGTAGCATTTGCTGAATCGAGAATAAGAGCTGAAACAATAGCTGCTGAAGATGTTTTACATGACATTGGAGCAATCAGCATGTATTCGTCTGATAGTCAAGCTATGGGCAGAGTCGGTGAGGTAACAACAAGAGCATGGCAAACTGCGGACAAGATGAAAAAGATGTCCGGAAGACTAGAACAAGAAAAAGGTGACAATGATAATCTGCGCGTTAAGCGATATCTAGCAAAGCTTACCATTAATCCGGCAATTACACATGGGATTTCAGATTATGTTGGTTCGCTTCAAAAAGGAAAGTTGGCCGATATTGTGATTTGGACACCGCAATTTTTTGGCATTAAACCCAAACTCATTATCAAAGGAGGATTTATCGCATATTCGCTAATGGGCGACCCAAATGCGTCCATTCCTACGCCAGAACCTGTATATTATCGACCGATGTTTGGAGCCATGGGAAAAGCTAACTACTCCACATCAGTAACATTTACTTCGAAAAATGCCATAAGAAACGGTCTTCAAAAGAAATTAGGTCTAAAGAAAAAACTCTTACCTGTGAAAAACTGCAGAAATATATCAAAGAAAGATATGGTATATAATAATTTGATACCTAAAATAGAAATTGATCCAGAGACGTATGTTGTAAAAGTTGATGGAAAAGTGGCTACTACACAAGCCGCACAAAAACTATCACTTTCGCGATTGTACAACCTATTTTAGTTTTAGCAGATATCATTTCATTGAAAATAATAATGCTTATATATTTTGCAAATAATCCTTGACATATGAATCCGGTCCATACAGAACAAGAAGTCGAATCAACGGCAAGAAAGGCTACCGAAACACTATACGGGCAGGTTGATGCCTTTAAAATTAGGACTCTTCTTCCATTTCCAAATGAGCAGAATAGAGAAGCCTGGGACGCTCAAGTGACTTTCTTACTAGGAGGTTTACAATATACTGTAGACTTTTTAATTAACGAAAAAGATGGACAGATAACAAATGCAAGGCTAATCGACACGATGACGCCACTCTAATTTTGTAGCTGCTTTTAATATCTAGATTCGACTGGACAATCCAATGTGCTTGCCTGAGTCAGTTAAAACTAGAACTGACAGTACTATCTGCAAAATGCTATTATTTGAATAAAGTATGAAATCGCAGACTCTGCTTTTAGCAAAAAACAAGAAGCTAGTAGGACTTGCGATTCTTGCCGCAGTAGTAGTGCTTTTTTTAGTCGTTCCCGATTTAATTGGGTTAGAGATCTCATTATCTCTCAGACTTACTTCTCTAGGTCTTATAGCAGTCTATGTTTTACTTTCTTTTGAAATAATACACAGGACAACTATGGCGATGGCAGGAGCTGCCTTTGTCATCATTGTAGGCATCCTGACAGGGCTCTTTGACGCATCTTCGAGTTTTGAGTTTGTAACTACCTCAATAGATTTCAATACAATCGGTCTTTTATTAGGAATGATGATAATTGTGGCAGTATTGGGTGAAACCGGAGCATTTGAATACCTTGGGGTAAGAATGAGTAAAGCCTCCAAGGGGGATATGTGGAGGTTGATGGTAATGTTTTGCGTATTTACGGCTACAGTTTCCATGTTTATAGATAATGTTACTACAGTACTACTAATTGTTCCAATTACGATTTCTGTTTTTAAGACACTTAAATTATCGCCAGTTCCATTTATACTTGCTCAAGTACTTGCATCAAATGTCGGTGGAACAGCAACTCTTATTGGAGACCCACCTAACATACTAATCGGGTCTGCAGCAAACATAGATTTTACCTCCTTTATCCTCAATATGGGTCCTACTATTGTTATCTCTTTATTTGCTTCTCTATTTATTTTAAAATTCCTGTTTAGAAAAACTCTTGCACAAAAACCTCAAATGGAAGAGCTGTATTCTCAGAATGAACAGCTCCTTATCAAGGATAGGCCGGTTCTAAGAAAATCATTAGCAGTGTTGGGTGGAGTTATTTTCCTTTTTGTAATTCATGGCAGCATTCACATTGAACCTTCCATTATAGCACTTAGTGGTGCTGGAATACTAATGATCATTGCAAAGTCTAGACCTGAGCACATTCTAAAACAGGTTGACTGGTCTACTTTGATCTTTTTTGCCGGTCTATTCATAATTATTAGTGGAGCAGAAAAAGCAGGGGCAATAGATCTTCTTTCAACTACTGTGCTCCAAATTAGTGGTGGTAATCCCTGGATTCTTTTTTTTATGATAATTTGGATTTCTGCAATAGCAAGCGCATTCATAGATAACATTCCATTTGCCGCAACAATGATACCTCTCATTTATGCTATCTACAATACCGAATCGATAGCTGCAGTGTTTGGAGGCCTTGCTATCAATCCATTATGGTGGGCGTTATCGCTTGGTGTTGGATTTGGCGGGAACGGCACAGTCATAGGCTCAAGTGCAGGCATAGTAGCCACAGGATTGGCTGAAGTAAATGGACACAGGATTACGTTTATTCAATTTATGCGAGTAGGCTTTCCATTTATGATAGCAAGCGTCGCAGTAGGTTCGATAGTATTGCTAATTGACGTGCTGATTAGACTAAATTTAGGACTAGTCTAATGTACCATTATTTGAGACCAAAAAAATATTCGTGCTTTAGTTAGTTCTATTGAGTTTTTGCGAATTTAGTCATTCCCGTAAAATCAATCGCCACGTACTCCGCAAGGGACAAGATTGATTCGGGCCCGGAGGTTTGTGAATCATTTTTGACCTAATTTTTGCGCCTACTGCATATTTCAAACACAAGTAAAAAAAATAAGGCGTGTAACCTAATACCCAAGACACTATCGTTTCCCTCTATTGATCTTTAACTTTGCTTTTTCTTATTTCTCGCATTATGTCATCTATCATTGTGTTTACCTCATCTTTAGTAAGAGAACTTTCGATTCCGTCCGATTGATCAAGCACCTCTTTTTTATGATCTATTATTTGGACAATCTTTTCCTTTAATCGAAACGTATCTTGCGCTGAACCTATTTTTGCAATTGGATTGTAATTATCTCTGGTAGACTTAATAATATTCCTTTTGAGTTCGACGTCTTTCGAAACAGAAAAGGCGGCAAAAGTCAAACCAGTTGTAATGAAAAGTGACGCTAGTGAAACAAATGATACATTCAAGATACCAAATGGGGGATACGGATTTTGATATACGGTTGCATTGGCGCAATTAAAAAATAAGGTGAATCCCATACCAGAAAAGATGAGGTAGTCTCTAATTGGTGATTTCATCTTTAATGATTTTGCCATTAGGAAGAATCCTATACCGAATATTATGCCTCCGGTGGTTAGTGAATAAGTGTTTACGAGTATAATTGGTATTGAGGATTCGTCCAAAGATGAAATTGGCAAGACACCTTCCCAAAGCGAAAAGTAATAATAAAAATAATAAAAAACTATTCCACTAATTAGTATCCAGTATTTTACCTTACCAATTCTTTCGGAATAGTGAAATAGAAACAGACCAGTTGCAAGCCAGCATAATACGAAATATACGTCTACTGAGAAGAATTGGGCATTTGAAATTATTTCAATATAGGAGTCTGGTTCAAAAGGTCTAGTAAAATTTACCGGCGTCAATGAATTTACAAAAGAGCTGTTCGTAGGATAAAAACCGTTACTTTCATTATGATAAATGACTGCACTAAACTCAAAGAGCGACGTTATCATGTTAAAAGACATTATAACTGTAGCCACTGCATAAATAATAACTACAACACTCCTTCTGCTTCTGAACCAATTAAAAAATCTAATTGCGAGCGCCACAAATAAAATAAATGCTATTCCGTAACTAATCGTAATTAGAGCTATCAGCAATCTCGCGTCATATCCTTGAGATATTAATACTTGAAGGGTTAGGATCCCATTAAGAAAAATAATAGAATAGAAAACCAAAGTTAACATTTTCCGATAAATATTTTTTCCCATATGTTCCGAATAACTCTGCTTTGTATTTTTGTACATGTAATACATACCAAATAAGCAAATGACAGTTAGTGTCACGTATGTGATTATTCCATAGCTTGAGGTTATTTCCTGGTTTATGAGGTCAGCTATGTTACTAAATGAAATATCAATAATTAAGCAAATGAGAGTTATAACAAAAATTAGTAAATTTATTTTCTGACCAAACGGTTGTTTGTTATGAAGTTCGTTCATGATCTATTCATCGAAGCCTAATACTGCTTATGATGGTGGAAAAATAATCGTCATCGTAATATTCACCTGCAGCCCAAAGAATAGAATCATCAAATGGATCGTTAGCAATCGAAAAATAATCACCGTACCTCGTGCAAGGCGAACGCAAAGAGCAGCCCGATTCTTCTGTTATGGATTCTTCTTTAGCAAATGCAGTACCATTTTTCACCAAAATCGGGTCATATTTCAAAGTTCCATTTACTGAATCCCCACTCTGTGATAATAATGTCGTATTTAGTACTAAAAGTCCAAGCGACGGATAGTTATTTTTGGACGAGAATCCAAAATAAACTACCAAACTGCCGTTTTTACTGACCGCAATTGCAGGATAGTAGTAATAATAAAGATCAGAACCTATCTGAAAATCCAAATCCCTCTTGATCATTAGGTTCGAAATTAAATTGTAGCGTATATCATTTACAATTTTTGGAGCGAGGTTAGGATCACTAACCAACTCGGATACTATATCATTGGCAATAGGTGATGGAAGACTCTCGTTACTAACCATTTCTATTATTTCAGAAGTGTTAAAATTGTTTGTCATTGTAACGTTTAATTTTGAAGTAACTTCATCTAAAACTGAAGAAGCTAGTTCGGGATCATTAACCATCTCAGAGACTATCTCGTTTGCTACTGGTAAAGGTAGATTCCCGTTACTTGCCATGTCAGGAATTTGACTTAGATTAAGATCGTTCACAGCTGTCATATTGCCGCCTTCGTAGTACTCACTTGTAGCGTTCATACTTTGTTGGCTAGAGCATTTCCGAAAGGGGGACTGTTCATCCACATTCAGTTTAATTAACCTAATACACGAGGTATTATTGACGCCGGAATCGCAGCCGTTCTGAAATGTAATCCATGTTCCGTTATCTCTTGTCTCAACAGCGTCTATTATTCTATTATCAGCAAGATATAACTTATAATTTGTTCCCTTTTGAACAGCATTCGGAGGAAGCTGTTTGGGGTAATCGAGATCACGCCCGTAAATATTACATTGTAAATTCTGTACGGTTCCGCTTAATTTCATGAAACTCAATCTTGAATTACTTGCAGGGTAAGGCGGAACGTTCACAAGATTGATATCAGATTTGTCTGAGTTTGATTTAACAGGAACATAATGATAATTAAAATATTCTAGGTATATCGCATCAAAATTTTTCTTCTTGAATTCATCATCTAGCAATTCCCTCTTGTCGAAAACTGCCATGAAAAGATATCGTATTGATATATTTCTCTCATCACAATAATTATTATGAGGATCGGAAACAGTCATGCTAATTAGAACTTTATCTGAACTAGCATGAATCATAGGTCTATCTGGACAAAAATAATAAGTGCGATCGCCAGGTATGATTAGCCTCGGAGAAAACTTCATTACAGTCCATCTTTTATAATTATCAGGTGCCGAGTATGACAATAATACTCCCATTTTATCTGATTTCCTTAGGTCTTCATCATCCGGATTTTCAAATTCGACGATTGTTGAAAACCATCTATGGGAAGATCGATCATATATTATAGAAGGATCGAAGGTATCATTTTTTTGGCTTATTTTGAAAAAATTATTTGTCCAGTACAACGGATTGATTTTATCGGTTTCTCCTATCACAGTTTTGTTAGATAATATGTCAGTTTTATTCCAGACACCGATAAAATTGTTTGTCATTTCAATGACATGATCTTTCCCTGGAGCGATCTGTACGTCAGGTGGATTGCAGATATTTAGATATTGTGTCTTCCCAGAGTCCGTGGCTGATGAGACAATGCAACTATCATTAACCCGAATTCCAGCAACCTTTGAAATATTGTTTTGGTTTATCAGATAATTTCTTACAGTTAAGTTATCCAATTGTACAGGCTGTTTCACTTCTACAAAATTCGAAGTTAATGTCGCATTCTCTGCGTTTGCTTTTTCTCGGCTATAGTTTGAATCGTTAAATACAAATGATTCCAAAATCGGTATCGTTTCGCCCGTTACGCCAGAAAAATTTGATTTTCCAATTGGCAGTATCGCATTTAAATCAATTTTTTCCACCGAATTTAGGGTTCTATCTAGTATATCAAAGCCAGAGATAGAGCTTGAAGTTTCATTTTCTCCTCTAACGGTATCATGTTGGGCTATAAATAGAAAAGCCGCCGAAACCAGACATATATAGAATTCTTTTTTTGTTAGCCTCAAGTGTAATCCAAAACTATTTGGCGAAATAGTAAGGACTTCCCACTAACCACAACGAGTTTTGCAGGGGTCTGCTGGACCTTCCTTTTCAGTGAGATAGAACAAATTGACTGCACCAGTAGTTTCATCTTTAATTAGTGATAGTTCAGTTCCAGGGAGAGAAGGATTTGTCATGTTAACAAAAGGTACAACAGGGGTTGCAAATTTATCTTCGCTATAAGCAAGGACAACATAATTGGTATTACCGGTCTGCTTTGCATTCCAAGCAACATAAACATCGCCCTCCTTATCAAGAGCAATTTGAGGATCGAATGACTCTTCTACTTCAGTGGCATTTTCATTTTTACTAGCGTTGATAACAACTTCCCCATTGCTCAAATTAATTGTACTATAATTCTTACCCGCATTATGACTAGCGCTAAGATAAATATCTTGCTTGCTTGAATTGTTGTTTGTAGCTTCAAAAATGATATAGACATCATCGCCAGCTTTTACGGCTTTCATATTTTTTGGTTCAGTATACGGTAATTTTTCAGCATTAACCACGCTATGACTGTTTAGACTTATCAAACTAGCTATTAGCACTACTATCAAGGTCAAGAGGACAAATTTCATTATAATTTAAAAAGGCAAATAATATTTAAGTTTTTTACGTAATTCAAACCAAAATATGGAAAATCTCTCGATAACAGATTTCCTTTATAAAATTATTTAAAAAAAATAATGATGCATTCGAGCGATTTAAGAAGATAATAAAAATGAATTTTGTTCATATATTTTTAAGGTATTCCTCGATAAATTTAGTATAAATTCCATTAGCATCACAATAATTGTGCCGGATTTTTTATTATTTCCAGATGTGATATATTTCGGCTAAAAATGATGAAATTGACTACTTCAGTTCAGAAAGGACTAAAGTTACCGTCTAAAATAAGGATGGGAATCTATATAAAAAAAACGTTCGACAAGGAAGAACATAAAACGCTCTTTATGCAGACTTAGGTTCTGCAGGAGGTGGAAGTTTTTTGCACGTGCAGTATCTCATCGCCTTATGGCAACCAGCACATTTTCCATTGTTGTACGGTCTACCACAACCGCATTTCATACATATCCTGCACGAATTTTATACTTAAGCTTTCCCATTATCAATCATAAGTTCAATTATTACAGTAACATAAGTGAGTTACCATGTGATGGCACAATATACTGATTAGGGGATAAGTTATCGAACAGTAAGCAATTATACGATAGAAAGCAAATCATGACATTCATACATTGATATAAGTATCTGCTGTCGATAATTTGAAAATTTTTTTGTATGTTTTGATATTCATATTAGGACTCGGAGGTTTGTGAATCATTCTTGACCTCAATCACATGCTCAAATTTTTCGCAGTAGATCATCTGGTAACAAGGAATATGCGAGACGGTTCTTAATTTATCGTTTCCATTTCTTAAAAGTATTGTTAAGTTGTAGCTGCCAGAACATTGCAGAATCTCGCCATCCCTCCCGGTATGCCTTGCTTTTGACCATACGTTTACGTTGCTCTAACGGTATTTGATTAACCAACTTTTTAGTTTTTCAGATAATTCTTTGACGATATTCTTGTTTGTCATTTCTGATACGAACTTTATTAGTAAAGATATCTTAATTTACTTAGTAGTATTGAGCGAGACAAAAAAAATAAAATAATTACAAAAGAAATTATAAAAAAATATCCAGAGCTGTATTTTTTGCCTGATTACAGTCCGTCTAACTCAATTCAAACCATTTTTCAAGAGTAAATACTCTCTACTTTCTGCATTTAATTGGACACTGTTGATCTTATCTATATATTCATAATGCAATATTGGCTGAATGGTAAAAGATTGTGACTTCCCCGGAGGTAACCCAATTCCAATATTTACATAGTCCGAGGCAACGTCTACGACTTTTCCTGTTAAGTCATAAAATATGGCATTAATTTGAACGTTTGTTGCAGTTACGTTTCCGAGATTAGTAATGTTTCCTGAAATTTTACCAGATTTAGTTTGGATAGCATAAGTAACATCAACAGAAGTATGGTTGGACATTGCATTACTAGGATTAGTAATTGTTAAGTTCAGTTTTTCAGGTAATGAAACGGTGGATCTTTGGAATTCTGAAGTTAAATTAAATTTAGTATTTTTTGGAAGTGGATTTTCGAAGAAAAACCAAAATCCCGATTTCTGTCCGGGTGAAATGATCGAATCTTGAGTGTATTCGTGATCATAGTCTATGGCGCTGCCATTATCATAATCTAATCTGGCAAGTATATGTGTCAACTCTATTGGATAAGTGTAATTATTCTTAACCTCGCCAAAAATCTCTGAACTATAATCGGTGGTAAACAAGGTTGCACTAGGAATTATTAAATGCGATTTGTTGGTCATAGTAACCAAAAATCTCCTTTCTGCTTCTCCTGGAATATCAATATAATCTTCACAAAAAACCAAATCCATAAAAGTACGGTTCTGATTTATGCAACCTTGTTGATTATATCGAGTATATTCATAGTCTCTTACTGGATTCGCATATAAATTGTCAAGGTAATCGATATCACAATACGATAGCAAATTATCGAATGCAGCGCACTGCTTGATATAGTAACCAACGAATGCATCACAAATTTCTCCTGGATCCTCCTTTTCGTATAATCTATCGTAGCATTTTTTTGCTATAGAATGATAGTCTTTTTCCGCTATCTCTTTTTCCATATCAGTTAAGTTCCTAGTCTCATAAATGATTCCTTGTAAGGATTTTAGATTTATCAAAGTGAAAATTATCAATAATGATAATGTCAAAGCACCGACATGTCTCATAGTTCCTGTATAAATCATTGACAATAAACGAAAAATAAAGTACGTAATAAAAAACCTTTTGGGATTGGTTAATGTCAATTAAGAATTGCCAACTGATTTTGAGAATTGAACTCAAAAAAGACAACTATTTCAATATAGGAGTAGATTCTTATTGTCAATATGAATTTTGATGAATTAAAGCAATTCATTAATCAAAAAATGCAAATGCAACACGTGTATCAACCCGTGATGATCAAAACTCTTCTGCAATTTGGGAACAAGGTATCTACCAGACAAATCGCTCGCAGCTTCCTCGAATTAGATGAAAGTCAAATTGATTACTATAAGGTAATTACAAATCAGATGCCAGGTAAAGTATTAAAACAACACGGTATTGTATCAAAGGAAAGGAATGAATACCAACTAAATATTTCTGACTTGACTGAGGCACAAAAATCAGAACTAATTTCGTTATGTGAAACCAAAATTCAAAACTTTATAGAATCAAAAGGAGGAGAACGTGAGGTTTGGTTACACCGAATGAAGGATCCCTCTTATGTTCCTGGAACCGTAAGATATGAAGTTCTAAAAAGAGCTAAGGGCAGATGCCAATTATGCGGTATCCCTGCAAGTGTAAAGTTTTTGCATGTTGATCATATTAGACCGAGAAATAAGGGTGGGGATTCCAGTATAGAAAATTTCCAAGCTCTCTGTTACACTTGCAATTCACAGAAAATGGATAAGGATGATACTGATTTTAGAGATTGGGATTCCATACATGCAAACAAGGATGAAAAATGTCCTTTTTGCAATTTAGAATCTACTCTAATAACTAGAAATGATGCTGCAATTGCATTCGAGGATAAATTTCCAATTACGAAAAATCATACTCTTGTTACTCCAATACGACACGTTTCTTCCTTTTTTGAATTAAGTTCCTATGAATACAATGCATGTTTCTTACTAATTAATAATTTAAAGAGTATTCTTACAAAGAACGACAGAACTGTTACAGGATTTAATATTGGAATTAATGATGGAACAGATGCCGGTCAAACCATATTTCATTGTCATATTCATATTATACCCAGGAGAAACGGAGATATTGTTAATCCGAGAGGAGGGGTAAGAAATATTATGCCTTCAAGCAACTACTAAATTCCCGGATCTTCAGCCGGAGGTTTGTGAATCATTTTTGACACGATTTTCGGATCGGGAGGTTATTGAGTATGAGAGGGGTCCTCAATCCCCTGTTCAGCTAATCGGTTGTCAATGGAGAATTCTAAGCAAATACTAGTAGGAAAAAAATTGTATACACCGAATAAAAGTTCCTAGTTTCTATCAAATGATTGTTTTATCAATAATAAGATATATTCTATGTCCATGAAGTCCTTTAATACTATTCTATATTGTCCATTACCCCAATGTCCTATTTTGGACACATCTTTAGACATTTGCCGTGGATCGTTTATTGTTCCTTTTTTTAGATTCAAATATAAATTCAATTGATTTGGATAGATTACAACATCTACAAAATTCTTATTTCTTTTGAAACTGATGTATTTTTTCTTAGGGTTAATCGTTATCAGTTCGGGTGAAATTGACAAAATTTGTTTTTTTAATACATCATAAATCGATCTAATAAGATCTGAACCACTCTCGTAGTGATCCTCTTCTGAGTAAGTTAACATGTCATCCTCGTGTTCTCGCTTATACTTATTGATAGAAGATACTTTAAGATCAGGAAGTGACCAAATCTTAAGAGCAGATTCGGACAGGACATTCGCTCTTTCCTCAATTTCTTTCTTATTCCAGTGTTCAAGTTTTGCAATATCAGCATTCATCCATAGTGGACTGGACGAGAATCCCCCATTCTTGTTTCTCTTTTCGGTAAATGACAAATTTCCGAGCTCAGAATTATAACCGGTGAGTGTTAAGTTCCCGATAGTATGAAGATATGTTTGCTGGATTATTTCCCAATCGTTACCAAGTTCTTTTACCCAAGACTGCGAAAGGGGACTTTTTTGAGGCATAATATGTTCAATTGTATAATCTTCCTCTGAAATGGGTTCTTTTGTATGTTTTGAATTTTCCAACTTCCGTAAGGTATAACCCGCGATGCGGAGATTGTAAAGTGGTACTTTTAAGAACTGTGTTCGAAATTCTTGATCCAACGGGAACCTCTTGTAGCTGCGCAAAAGTAGAAATGCAGCTTTTATGCTTTCGAGATAGTTTTCTTTATCCAAATCTTTGGTCAAATTTGCAAATGTCTTGTTGTGAGATTGTGCCGGAATTCCGCAGATTGCTCGTCTAAATACATAACTTTCTACCATCCGCAGAATTGAAATCAAATCTTCTCTACTGAGAATATTTTTTGAGTAATCCTCAAGTATCTCCATAAGGAACGGATATGATACCTCAATTTTCAAGTCATTGATATCTTGCATCATACTCAAAAGCTCCCTGTCTTCTTCTTTTTCAAAAACCAACCTGACGAATAACTTTGAATAGTGCCGGATATCCTTAATTACGAATTCTATATTTGTTTTTCCATTCGACAGTATATAGGATTTAAACTCATTGTACACTTCCCGCATATTCGGAATCCTACGTAATTTTATTGTAAGAAAATCTCTCATAAATCTATTGAAATAAGCTACATAGTCTTCTTCGACAAAATCTCTTTGCATAGGATACCAGTACTTTTCGTAAATTCTTTTTTGTTCAGACGGTTCAAGACCCATTAACACGAAATTTCTAATAAGATCAGCCTGTGAAAGATCCAATCCTGTTGAATTCAAACTTTCAAATATAAGTTGAGGATTATCTTTTCCACGCTCTAAAGATATATCTACAATAAATAATTTTTTGATCCCTTCAAAAAGACTATTTAGATTTATCTTATTCTTGTCTATCATTTCTTCAAAGAATTTATAATTTTGGACTATCTGACCGAATGAACTAGTGGGTTCTGTGTCATTCATAATATTTATGAGCGTTTCTTTGTCCGCTCCTGTTAACAATAACTTATTCCTAATATTAGGATCTTCTTCTTCATTATTTAGAAGGTAGTAATTGTTTATTTTTTTATTACTTATGGTTGCCTCTTCACTTGATTTATTTAATGCATTTCCGAGGGACTTTAGCAATAAGGATAGAGTTACGAGTCGTTGTTGCCCATCAATTATCTGTAATTCGGATACAGCAGTAGATTGGTATAAACCTCCTTGAATGTAGACTATTGAACCAAGAAAATGCCCCTGCGATTCCAGGGCAGAAGCACTTATTATATCATCCCAAAGTTGAGCGCATTGTTTTGTTGTCCAGCTATACGGTCGCTGATAAATTGGAACTACAAATTGCTTTGGTCCTTGAATGAATTTTAAAAAATTGGACTCTACGGCCTTCAATATAACACAGTCCCTTCTTTTACTACTTATGTTTTATGAAAACAAGCAATTAATTGTATAATATCTTCCAAAGTAACTGCCAACAGGTAAATTATTCAAGTGTGACAAAAATAATGAAATATCAAATTCTTAACCCAATTGACGTCACGATTATAGCTTCAACCACTATAAAAAGATCAACTCAATTTCGAAAAGCGAAAATATTAGTCGTTAAAATTTATTTGACTCCGGTTTGTTTCTGATTTAATTAAAGAACTTAGTAACTAGTAACATATTATTATCTATCTCGTACTGCAGGTCACCACTAACTAGAACAAAATGTAACAAAAACAATCTGTTGATGACCGTTAGTGTTATGAATATTAAACGTCCATTAAAATTACCTATTGATGGTTTAGACGTCGATGTATCACAAAGGATGCCAAAAGCAATTTTTTTTGAATAAGATATATTATGAAATGTAAAGTGATTCCCGTAGGGCTGAGAGCCGGGGTAGCTCAGCTTGGTCAGAGCGTTCGACTCATAATCGAAAGGCCGCGGGCTCAAGTCCCGCCTCCGGCACATTAAACCCAGGAATCAACTATCATTCAAACTAGCCTAAAATTATCTATTTTTCAATAGAAGCTTGTATAGAACCAATCAGAACAATACTACCGTCTTCGTCATTGAATACGATCTGTTTATCACTGGAGCTTTATTTTATGAATTGACTCGAAAAATTGTTTTAGATGTCTATTAAAATCATTTCTTCTATGATTATCACGTGATTCCCAGAACTTTTTAAAATTGATATGAATATTTCTATATCTAAAAAAATCAATTTCAGGAATTATGGTATCTTCGGTTTTTCGATTTAACCTATAGAATTTGAGGGAAGCATCGAACACGATTTTAATTGAACTATTGAAGCGCTTTAAGTCCGAGTTATGAGCCTTTTGTCGTTCTGCTAGGTGAATAAATTTATCCCGAGTTTCGTCTATTTTTAGATGAGATCCTACTTCTGACCACAAGAAATTGAGAACAAGCCATTTGGCATCTCGATAACGTCTATCAGTCCTTGTAATCAAGAATACAAGTTTGTGAAGCCAGTAAAACAAAAGATAATCTTTTACCTTGTATCCGGCAAAGATCTTTTGATATGCATCATCCTCAAATAATCTATCTTTTCCCAATTTCAACTCATAAGGCTCCATAATACAAGCAGCCACATATCTTGCAAGTTCGTCCTTTGTTATAAAAATTAGCGACTGATTTTTTGTATTTAACCTGGATTCAGATTTCGTTTGCCTCTTTCTTAAATATTGGTAACCAAGTTTTTTCAATTCTCTTTCAAGTCTGACTTGTTCTATATCATTTGATTTAAGATCACTCTGACTTATCGCATTTTGCCAATTAGTAGCGGAAACTATTTGGTTAACTAAATGTCTATATTTTCCGTAGGCATCCTCTGAGTATCTGGGTACCACAATAACCCTTACTATTACAGAAGCAGTATTTTCAAGATGCTTGGATAACACTCTCGTCGTTTGTTGTCCATTAATTATTTGAGGATTGGTGAGACGTAAAATATCATTGCGGGATTCCTTAATTAACCTAGCGTCATCACAAATTATGGTAACTCCATTATTGAAATACCAAAAATAGTAAGGTTCGTGTTTAATAGTGTACTCCATTCCACGATTGATTTCAGTACTGCCCAAAAACCCGCGGATATTCCTAGCAAAAATTCTTATTCCAATTCGAGTGTATAACTTCGCGAGTTCATGTCCTTCTATTGTAAACACCCATGCCGAAATGTTAGTTTTGTCATCGTATCGGCGTAACAATTGATCCCCTTGAACAGGAATTTGGATGGAAGGTACAGGCGGAGCGACTCCTTCAACATAATCCCGCATTTGTCTTATGAGCTCGTCATAGCTATAGAATTCAAACGTTGCGTTTGACCAGCTATTGTCGATTAGAGCTTCAGCTTCGTTTCTGTTGGTTTTGCTAATTTTTCCTGTACTGATAAATTGCAGTACAAGTCTATAGTCTTTTTGGTGACAACATTTGCGGGCATATTCCAATGCCTCTCTTACTTTTGGATCCGAATCATCCAATAATCTGTCAAATCTTGCACTCTCCTTAGAAAGTATTGTTTCACCCAGGCTTGCTAGCGCAACAATATCTGATCTACCTTCTGAATGCAAACCTGGGGATTGTCGATACTTTCCCTGAATAACATTTACTAAACATGCTTCATGATCTATGTACAATGCATCAACTCCTTTATCATGTGAAGCTCCCTTTAATGCAGCTAAAATCAGTTCTTCATTATCAACTATATACGTCTTCAGAAACCAATAAACAAATGCAGTGTCAGGAGTGAATTTTGGATATCTGTAAGTTATCTCATCTATTTGTGTTCTCAAATCATGAAGTCCGGCCTGAACCGTCAATTTATAACTGGATTATTTTTCTTGCTATAAAAATATTTATTGATTAGGGATCAAGATTTATGATCCAGTCTAATTGTAATCATCTAAGACATATTATTGTACATTTTAAGTTACTCATAAACGACTAGTTCTTTTCGTCATTATTAATTTAGACTTGTTATAAGTAATATTAATTCCTACATCTACGAGAATCTCCTCAAATTGATTGTTAATAAACATCTACAAACAGCTGTGCAGAACAATCCGATCACATTATATGAGACGCACAAATTTACACAAGTTTATAAGTTGCATCCAAGCTAATTGGTCATAAAGCAAGTAACGCAATCTGATTCTACGTATTGAGGAATAATTTTGTCCTTTCTCTCTAAGCCAAAACTAAAGGTCAAATTTTAACGATGATCATTTTACGGCCAATGTAGATACGGTTTCTACAAAACGTTCTTGCGCCATCCAGAATTCTTCTGCGCTGCTAGGGAGTACGTGATACACACCAAATAGTACAAATTTATCATTAATACTTGGTAGTTTAATTTCAATCCTCGATAAATCATGTGGTTTTACACTCGGGTAAATGAGGATCCCAATTCTTGTCTGAAGTTTTAAACAATAAAAGATTAGCTGAAATATATCTGGATTAGAGAAAATATTTTCTATAGGCTTATTTTTAACATCCAAAACGCACTTGCACCGATTAGAATTTTCATTATAATCAATAACTATATCCGGCAAGTATGATTTCTCTCTTGAGAGACCGTTATCAATCCAATTTCCAAAGGATTTAGGCTTTTCCCATTTGCCTACGTTTAGTCCTAATTTGTTAATTAATAGCTTTCTGATATAGTCCTCAAAAAGGTAATTATAGTCAATCAAAAAACCATACCAAGCATTAGTTCCATCAAAGTTACTTAGAAATGTATTAAAAACAAGCATTTCGCATAGTCTTAGGACTTTTCCGTAAATTGGAGTCAGTCTAGAGACCTTCGACCAAGCTTGATAAAAATCAGAATAAGTAATATTTTGTCTCAGCGTAACCGTACTAAAGAAAGCACTCAATCTATTTATTTCAAGGGTCAAATCATTGGATTGAAGGACTCTAAGATGATTCATACAATAAAGGATTATCTGATTCAAAATATTATCGATGGATAGATTCTGGTATTCACAATAAACATGTCTTTTGATTGCGAATTGCTGTAAGGATCTTCCGACATCTATTTTACCCTTGATTGACATGACGGAATCGCTTTCCTCTACATAGGATCCAACAAGACCATTTCTGACGATCTCGTCAATCCCAGTCAATAGTTTCTCGGCCAAATCCGGCAATAATTTATTATAATCAAATGAAAATGAGCTAATGAGTTCTGCCTTGTCGAGTTGTTGACTGGATTTAGAATACATCCACATCCTTAACACGTTATTAAAATCAAGATTTCCGAAACGGGGTAGGACTGTGATTGTCCTTTTTGGGGACTTAACTAATCCAACGCAGCCATTTGGTTCGAAATAATCTTCATCACCGATATGTTTTATATTAAATGATAATTTTTCATTGTATGTAAAGACATGTTGTTTTTTCAAGGCTTCAAGGAATTCTTTTTCGTCCTTCTCGAGTTTAACCTCTCTTTGTGAATCCTCGTAGATACAGATTTTTTCATTCAAATTATTCATATTAGCTAGCTAAGTAACTCCTAAGCGCCTGTTCAAAATTACTACCGACAAATCTATTTATCAATTCGTTCCCTAGAATGGACTTTAACAAAGTTTGATTACCGTAACAGTATTCTTCAATTAACGGCAAAATAGAGTTATTGAAAACTGAATTCAAATCATCAAAACTCCATATGAATTTTCCATTTGATTTAAGATAGTCGGGCATAAAGTATGTGTGGCCTAATTGGAATTCTTTACCAAGGGAAGGATTTTCGGATATTCTTTTATTAATTTTTTCGAAAAGTTGAACTAAGGAAATACTCAGATTAGAATCATCTGTTATAGAAGACAATACAGAAGGATCGGGAAACATATGAATAAAATAAAATCTTCTACGAAGAGCATAATCGACGAGCGCGATGGATCGGTCTGTCGAGTTCATAGTACCTACAATATACAAATTTGATGGAAGTTCTAATTTTAACGAGGCGTCATAAGCAAGTGTAACTGGAAGCGCATCCCTATCTAAACAAGATATTACTTCCCCGAAAATTTTTGAAATATTTCCACGATTGATTTCGTCGAGCACAAGTAAGAAAGCTTCATCTTTTTTCTTCTTAGCTTCATTGACAAGATTGACTAGTAATCCTGACTTTGGTTCAAAGGGTGGATTTATTTTTTCCGTTGGTCTCAATCCTCCTATGAATTCTTCATATCCGTAACTAGGATGAAACTGTAAAAAAGTAGTCGTGTTTGGGAATATATTTCGTGATAATTCTTTTGTTAAGTAAGTTTTGCTCGTTCCTGGCGGACCATACAAAATTAACTGCTTATGCTTTTTCAAAAGAGTATCCACTTCCATCCAAGTCAGGTTAGCGCTTGTCATATAGGCTATAGCTTTAAGGTCCTGCTGAGATATAAAGAACGACTTTTTTAAATTACCATTATTAAATTCCTTAGCGGATGGTAACCATGATCTAACTTCAGACATCGGTGTCTTCTCTTGTGCATATTTGATTATCGGACCATCGTGGTGAAAGAGTTCTCTTTCTTCTACCTGATTAATATGAAATATGGCCTTAAAGATACTGACAATAGCATTAGTAAAGTCAAATTCATTCGTGAAATATCCCAAGTCCTGTTCTCTGAGTGTCCAGGCAGCTAACAGTCTAATATCACAACGATCCGATTTCCTTTCAATCTTACACTCTTTTGCTATATTTTCTACATAGTCATGAGTGAATCTGATAAACGGTCCTCCATTTGTTCTTTCATCAAAATCCACTATTCCTCTCCACTTTATGGTGGATCTAAGGTTGTTAGCGACTCTCGGTACGTACTGATCACTAGACTCTCCTATTTCCCACGGATTACTTTTGTTAAAAATAAATGGATAGATAATAGAATACCTGGTTGGCTCAATTTCTCCGTCAGAGTAAATAGACATTAGCAAATTGATAGCATCTTTGACCATCAATATGTCATATTTTTTTGAAGAGTTGACCAAAATGTCTTGATATTTCAAGATCAGAAAAATACTAAAAATACTAGGATAAGCTGGTAAAGTAAGGTTTAGCTTAATATCTTTAATAGAGTTTTTGGATACAAACACCAAATCATAAGCTTATAGAATCAAAGGTTATAACTACATCGGTAATTCGTGATTCCTTATTATTGCATCATCTATCTTTCATAATTTAGATGAATGACACTTTCTCGTAACTTAAATGACCTAACGATTCCTGATCTCCTCGATCTTGCAATTACGATCTTCTTAATGGAAAATCCAATTTCCTCAGCAATCTTTGCGAGCAGAAAATCTGTAGGAACATATACGCCTGATATTAGTGAATCTCCGATTACAATAATAAATTTACCGTCCTTTACGAGACATTTTGAGACATTTTTCATAATTTGGTAAAGATCGTCAAAGTACTTACGAACGATATGTGGGTAGTCTTGACGCCTAACTGGTGGATTTTCAATCATTTTTTTCTCAAGCAAATCTTGAATCTGGTTCAACCAGTCATGAGCATATAGTCTTGATGTCCTCGAGTACTCTTTGATAAACTGTCTTGAGACATTATCACAGACAACCATTCGTTCCTTAAGTTCAGAATAGTCCCTTTTGCATGTCATATGACCTAACCATCCCATTTCGATCTTGTAATTTTGCGTATAATCAAGAAAATTGAGATAAGGTGGTGAAGTAATAATATAATTTACTGAATCGCTCTCCAGTTTGACATTTCGGGAATCTGAGTTAATAGTTTTAGAAAATGATTTGTTGGATTTCGTCCTCACAAAATTTAAGTCTTGAATAATTTGCTGAATTTTTTCTCTGTATTTTAGAAGAGTTAGTTTGGAGTTCACATTTTTATTAGAAACGTATCCGATAGAGGGAGATCTCTTTAAATTACTACAAGCCATCAAGATACTTGCCAGAGCGATCATCATTAAATTCCTATATGCAGAATCCTCTACTTCATTGATCGCTTGTTTAATCTTTAACAAGGTAACCAATACGTCAGGTTTAAACTGCCTTGTCGAATCCAAAAAATCTGGGGCTCTTATCTTTAATGGTTGATCAAGGTTAAGTTTTTTAATCTCATGTTCAAATTTCTTAAGATCGATATTCCAATTTAATTTTGTAGTTAAAATAAAATGCATAGCCGGATTAATTTCAATCCCAATGGAGTCCAAATTGTTTATTTTGGCAGTAACGTTGAGTGTTCCGCATCCTGCAAAGGGGTCTAATACAACCTCGCCTTGCTTAATATTATATTCCTGAATAATATGTTTAACGAATGCGGTTGAAAATCCTTCTAGGTATGGACTCCATCTGTGAATCGGTTCATCTTTATTATGTGTAAATGTTATTTTCTTATCGTTACTAACAATTAGATTGGATGTTTTGTTAACGTAATACATAGGATTGATGAATTTTTTACCTAGTTTTGAATACAATTCTTGATTATCTAAATAAAAATGTTCTATCGGATCATCAAATGGTCGAAGTGTATCAGACGTATTCTGGGATTTTTTCATTTTATTTATCTGATACTTTCAAATCTCGCTCATAGATATATAAAGATTAATTTAATTGGAAAAACTAGTATGAAGTTTCCTCGAGGCATCCTCTATCAATAAAATGTTTTATTCTGTTTTACAAGAGCTACTAATAAAGGTAATAAATATTGGAAGTGATAAGACATTTCCGGAATCATACTTAACCCAATATTCTCAAACTTTGCTCGTCAAAGTATAAGGTCATAACTATTTGAATTTGCAAAAAGTCACTAAGAGTTTAAAAACATGTGGGATTAGTATTTTATGTGCAACCATCGCAGGAACAGGAAGAAATAATTTTTTCTGACAAAAATACTATCGTCATTTCAAACCCCGGAACTGGAAAAACAACTACCCTTTCATTGAAAACGATAAAGCTTCTTGAAAATGGAGTAAATCCAGAGGAAATCCTTTGTATAACTTTTACCGAAAAAGCAAAGAAAGAAATGTATCAGAAAATTTTCGAAATGGCCAAAGGCAAATTTTCTGACGCTCATATAATGAAGCTAAACATCCATACATTTCACAGCTTTGCATACAATTACTTAATAGACTCAGGTTCAGTAGCGGGGGATATAGTTGGAAACAACGTTATGAGGTATTCCATATTGAGGAGCTTTGAAAAGAATAATGCATTCAATTACACTAAGGATTACATAATTTCTACTATAGTTCCAAAAACTGAGAATGCAATGAGGTATATCAAGAGCTTTGCCATTACTCCTGATAGGATAGATAAGGAAAGAGCTAATCACTTGATAGAAGGAATGTATGATGAGAGTAAAACAACCTACACCTTACCTGAGCTTAAAGCATTCTTATCTTATTTTATTGATGCTTACAGAAACTACGAAAATTCAAAGCAGGGAGCTATAGATTACTCAGACATGCTATTAGAGTTCATCAACAACTTCAAAGGAAAAAAATTCAATTACGTTCTTGTCGATGAAATGCAGGACATGAATGATTTGGAAGCTAGGATGACTCAAATGGTAGGGAAAAACATATTTCTGGTTGGAGATGCGAAGCAGGCAATATTTGGATTTCAAGGCGGATCAATTAAAAATTTCCAAAAATTTAAAGAAATATGTGATCAAAAATTCCTATCCTTAAACAGAAGGAGTTGTCAGCAGATTCTAGATTATTCTAAAAATCATTTTCTCGGAGGAACTCAAGATAAAGAACTATTTTCAAGGGAGCTTGAATATTTTAGATCGGAAGAAACTGGTGAGTTACCAAAAATAATAATTACAAATGCAAAGCTTTGCAAGATATTAGAAGTAATAGATAAAAATCGGGAAAAGACAATAGGGATAATAACTAGAACTAATAAACAAATTATTGATATTTCAAACTATCTTGATACTAATAACATACAATATTCTTCGACATCATCACAAGCAACGACAGAATTGGCGAAAAAAGAGGTGCTGATTTTCCTTAACGGTCTAATATCTGACAAGATTGAAGACAAGATACTAGCCACTTTTACACTATTTTCTCCATACACAATCAGAGAGGCATTTGAACTTTCTGAAATGTACAAGAGTGGGCAAGGAGTGAAACTTAAAGAACTAGAAGCATGGGGAGTTTCAATGAAAAAAACGGACATCGACATCTTGTTTAATAAACACATTTTTCCATTGAGCGTTACTAAGGGCGTAGAATGGTTTTCTACTGCAAGAGAGGTTAAGCATCTAATTGAACAATACTTTGTTCTTGACATGCCCACAAAGGATGGCCTATTCGATTTTATATCTATAGCAGAGGAATCATATATTGAAAGAGACGTAGGGTCTAAAATAACTTTAACAACTGTGCACAAGGCAAAAGGCAGAGATTTTGATATCGTTATTTATATCCCTTCCTCGTCGCCAGAACGGACAAGCTTCGTTGATATTATTGTAGAGGCCATACTTGAATCCAACGACATTAAAATCAAAGAAGAGTTGGAAGAGGAATCACTCAGAGTGGACTTTGTGGCTTTTACCAGGGCCAGAGAGAAATTGATAATTATTACCGACGAGAGAAATAGAAGAAATTATCACGTCGAGAATTTATGTGAAATTGAAGTGGATGATAAAAAAGATGAGATTGTTGCAACCAAACTTAGTAACAGATTATCCGAAGCTTTTTCTTTATTTGTCACAGGTAGAATCCAGGATTCTCAGAAACTGCTTACATCTGAGGATAGATGGTTAGAGGAATTTATAATAAACTATTTTAAAAATATTGATCGCTTTTCTTATTCAACTATAAAAAAAGATCCTTTCAGGTTTCTTAAAGAAAATATCATTGCTATACCAGCATCCCACCCAGGCAGAGATTTTGGATCTGATGTACACACAGCTTTAGCAAAAATAATTACGAATAAATCGACTGTAAATGACTTTGAGGGAGATATTAAAAAATCTGTTGACAATTGTATAAAGGCGATTGATCATTTGAAGAATGAGCACCCTGGTCTGCAGATCATTGCAGTTGAAAAAAGACGGGAATTACCACTCAGCTCTCTGATAGAATATGACGGACATAATTTATTATTTACAGGGTATATTGATGCAATTTTTAAACATGATCAGGGTTTTTTAATCATTGATTACAAAACAGATAAGAATACCGAAAATTCATCAGGTCACAAAAGACAATTAGCCGTTTATAGAAAAATGCACTCAAAATTGGAAAATATTGCCGAGGAAAAGATCAAAGTAGCTGTTGTGTTTGTCTCATTAAGAGGTGGTATTAACACTGGCAAATTTGATTGGGCGATAGAGTACGAAAACAAGAGTGGATTTCCCACTTTTGAGAAGCATTTAAGAACCGTCCTCGCGTGGAAGGCAGAACCAAAAAAATTCATCGAGGATCCTTTCCAGCACATTGGGATCCTAAGCTTAGAATTCCACGTGGACAAGTTGT
>JADMIO010809253.1_pt1 | contig 116351 bp, 120 predicted proteins | sample 8958161 | NCBI WGS metagenome assembly JADMIO01 (sample SAMN16585339, study PRJNA669376) | soil metagenome | isolation source: Crop rotation soil | place: USA: Cullars Rotation, Alabama | collected 2011 | reverse complement strand
GGCCGCGACTTCAAGTCACGTGAATTCCAAGCTTCGGATCCCACTGTGCTGGAAAGGAAATCGAGCAGTTGAAGGCCACGGCCGAGACCGATTTCCTGCTCGACATCCTCAACCGGCGCGGGTTCGAGCGCGAGCTCGCCCGCTCCATTGCCTTCATCAAGCGCTATCAGGCGCGCGCGGCGCTGCTTGTGCTCGATGTCGATCGCCTCAAGCCTATCAACGATGCGTTCGGGCATGCCGCGGGCGACAAGGTGCTCAAGTCGATCGTGCAGGCGCTGGCAAGCCACGTGCGCGCATCCGACGTCATCGGCCGGCTCGGTGGCGACGAGTTCGCGCTGCTGCTGTGGAATCTCAGCGAGACCGATGCGCGCGCCAAGGCGGTGATGCTGGAGCAGACGATCGATGCGCTCAGCATCTCCTTTGGCGGCGCGAAGGTGCAGACCGGTGCGTCGGTTGGCATTGCGATCCTCGACGGCCACTCCGAGACGCGCACTGCGCTCGAGCAGGCCGACAGCGCGATGTATGTGCGCAAGGCGCAGCGCCGGCACGAGGCCACCTAGAACAAGCTCAACCAGCGTTACAGCGTACCCAGCAGATCTTCCGGCACGTTGCCGAACTTGCGCAGGAGATGCGCATCGCCGAATTCGCCGATCATGGGATCGCCGCTGCGGCTGAAGGCGATCGCGCCGATGCTGCCGGGAATCCGCGACATCATCTCGGCGCGGCGCAGCGCCGTGCCCGCGCTCTGGCACTCCTCGGCATTGCCGGCGATCGTCTCGCCGCTCTCGTCGCGCATGAACGGCAAGGCGACGTAATAGGTGACATTGGCCATCGCTTCGCTCCTAGTGAGGCGATCAGGCGGCGCTGCTCCGCGCATGCACGGAAACGGTGGGCACGCATCCGGCCTCCACCGCCGCCTGCAGTTCAGCAAGCTCTATCTCGAGATATTCATTCGCCATGATCAGCGCCTTGATGGTCGAGCGCAGATTGCCGTCGCACATGGCGATGGCCTGATCGCAGGCCTGCTCGTAACGGCGGTCGTCTGAAAACACGGGCGCGGACATGGCGGAACTCCCAAGCTAGGCTGTCCCAAATGTTCTCTCTTTGTTCTCGCAGAGTCAAGATCGAATTTCCGGAACGATCCGCCGCCTGCGGCGTTGACGGGCGCTTGTACAGACTTCCACCACCCTCTTGGGCCCCGACTCGCACGCAGTGAGCCGGGGCCGCTTTGTTTTTGCAGGGCTGTGGGCTGGCTGTGGAGAACGGGGACAAGCCTGGCCACGCCGGCGGGGGCGGACCCCCGGCGGCCGGGCGTTGCCGGATACCGGCTCAGGCGATGATGTCGGGGGTGATCTGGTCTTCGATGAAGGCGATGCGGTCGCGCAGCAGCAGCTTGCGCTTCTTCAGGCGCTGCAGCCGCAACAGATCGGGCGCCGGCGACTGATGCAGCGCATCGATCGCCGCGTCGAGGTCGCGGTGCTCCTGCTGCAGCCGGGCGAGTTCGGCCTGGAGTTCGCGCTCATCTTCGTCGGTCATGGTGTGTATTAACTAATAGGCACGATGAGGTTGTGAACGGTGCCGTGGCCGCCGCTTGCGCAAATATCGTCTTTGCCGCAGGCCTGCGCAAGCAGCCAGGTTCCTTAGTCACGTTTGATTACAGATAATCCCGAAAATATGAGGGAGGCCGATTTCCGATTCCCATCGACAGATTCGCAGTCTGGTGTAGACTTCATCGTCCGGATCGAATCTGAGGTTTCCACCGAGGAGGAATGCGAATGGCAATACAGGCCCATCTCGTTGAACTGGAACGCAAACACAAGCTTCTCGAAAGTGAACTACACGAAGCGCTGCTCCATCTCAGTACAGATGACCTGGAAATCGTCGAGTTGAAACGTCGAAAGTTGATGGTGAAGGACCAGATCGAGCGGTTGAGGCATACCGCCGAAGAAACGGTTCACTAGCCGACGTCTCAGTCTTCGCAAAGACGTAAATCTTCGCAAGAACAAAGGCCCTCGCCTTCGGATGGGTTCTCAGCTCATCCGCGCGGGGGCTTTTTAATGCCCGCTGATATCCGCTAATTTCTGATTTCCGCCATGTCGGCGACATGATCGGCAATCGCCAGCGATGAAGTCAGACCAGGCGATTCAATTCCGAACAGGTTGATCAGTCCTGCAACGCCGTGCTCGGCCGGGCCCTGCATCAGAAAATCCTGACGCGCCACGGCCGGCGGCACGATCTTCGGACGGATTCCCGAATAGCTCGGCATCAGCGCGCCATCCGGCAGCGTCGGCCAGTATTTGCGGATCGCAGGATAGAAGCGCGCCGCACGCGCGGGATCCACCGCATAGTCGATCGTCTCGATCCATTCGACATCGGGGCCGAAGCGCGCCTGTCCTGCCATGTCGAGCGTGAGATGCACGCCGAGCCCTCCGGGTTCGGGCACGGGATAGATCAGGCGCGAGAACGGTGCCCGCGCGCTGCAGCTGAAATAATTGCCCTTGGCCAGATACGCCGGCGGAATCATCTCGAGCGGCATGCCGTCGATGGCGCGCGCGACCGCCGGTGCGTTCAGCCCGGCCGCATTGATCAGGAGGTCGCATTGCAGCGCCATCGGCGAGGCGCCACCGGCCTCCAACTCGATCCTTCCAGCCTGCGCCTTCGCGTGCAGAAGCGGGGTGTGAAACGCAAAGGCGGCGCCAGATTCTTCCGCCTCGCCGCGCAGCGATAGCATGTAGGCGTGGCTGTCGATGATCCCCGTCGACGGCGAGAGCAGGGCGGCATCGCATTGCAGCGCAGGCTCAAGCTCGCGCGCCGCCTCGCCCGCCAGCGTCTGCATGTCGGCGACGCCGTTGGCCTCGGCGTGGCTGCGGATCGCCGCCAGCTTTGTGGTCTCCTCGGGCGTCGTCGCGACGATCAGCTTGCCGCAATTTTTGTAGGGGATGCCGTGCTCGTCGCAGTAGCGGTAGAGCGCGTGCTTTCCGGCCACGCACATCCGCGCCATCCAGCTGCCGGCGGGATAGTAGATCCCGGCATGGATCACCTCGCTGTTGCGCGAGGAGGTCACTGTGCCGATGCCTTCGGCCTCCTCCAGCACCACCACTTCGCGGCCGGCCTGTGCCAGCCGTCGTGCCACTGCAAGGCCGACCACGCCGGCCCCGATAATGACGCACTCAACCCTGTCCATTTGTCGTTGAAATCCGGGAAAATTGCCGCATCGGTGAGCAGTATCAGCAGCAGGTTTTTAGCGCTTTGTTAAGCATCCGTTGCCACCAAGCCCTTGGTTTATCTGGCACCGGCGCTGCCGGCGCGGCCCAATTAGTGAAGCATTAATCACGTCAGGGCAATTGCCGTAATTTGAGTCACATTTTGGGGTTGCAAGGGTACGCGTTTACCCGATCCAAACCCGCCAACGCAGACACTCCGGCGCTGAAATACGCGGGTGACTGATGGCTGGCAAGAATTGGCAGGCAGGCAGCAAGAACGTTCTTGCCACGGCCGTCCTTTGCCTTGTCGCCAGCGCCTTGCCGCTGGCGGATGCGCCGGCTGCCTCGGGCGGATTTGCACCGGCAAGCTATGTCGGCGCGCTCGATCCCACCATGATCTGGGAAATGCTGCTCGGCGGCATTGTCGCCGCTTCCTTTCTCGGCGCGATTGCGATCTGGGTGGTCTCGGCACTGCGCCGCGCCAAGCGCTCGCAGCTGCGGCGCAACGTCTTCATCAGCTCCGCGCTGGACCATCTCAACCAGGGCGTTGTGATGACCGATCCGCGTGGACGGATTGTCTTCTGCAACGACCAGTATCTGCAGATCTACGGCCTGGTGCGATCAGACGTGCCGCGCAACATGACCGGTCCGGAATTGCTGGAGATGCGCCGCAAGAAGGGCGTGCTCGACGTCTCCGACAACGACTTCTACGGCCGGGCGGCAATGCCGGAAGGACTGGTCACCGAACTGCCTGACGGGCGTTCGGTGCTGGTGAAATATTTCACGCTGCCCAATGGCGGATCGGTCGCGACGCATCTGGACTGCACCGAGCAGCGCAAGATGGCGCGCAAGCTAACCTCCACCACCCAGTTCCTGGAATCGGTGCTGGACAACGTGCCGGTTTGCGTCGCCGCCAAGAACATCGAGGACGGCCGCTACATCTTCGCCAACCGCGCTTTCGAGCGCTTCTCGCGCTTCTCGCGCGATCACATCGTCGGCAAAAGCGCCGAGGAAATCTTCAGCCCCGCGACTGCGGCAGCTATCGTCAAGGCCGACGCCTCTGCGATCTCGGCGCCGGAGGGATATCACCGCAACGAATTCCAGGTCGAGCGCGGCTCGCAGCAGCGCGTGCTCGCCTCCAATCGCGTCATCGCGCGCAACGAGAAGGGCGCGCCGGAGTTCCTGATCGCGCTGTTCGACGACGTCACCGATCGCCGTTCGCTGTCGCGCGAACTGGAGAACACCAAGAAATTCCTCGAGCTCGTGGTCGACAACATTCCGGTTGCGCTGATCGTCGAGGGCGTCAGGGACGGCAAATATCTGCTGGCCAACCGCAGCGCCGAAACCATCCTCAACCGCCGCCGCGAGGACGCCACGGGCCTCACCGCCACCGACATCTTCAATCCGCGTGAAGCCAAGCTGATCGTCGCGCGCGACGAGGCTGCGATCAAGAAGCGCGGCATGATCACCGAGGAGCACCCGATCTCGACCAAGGACGGCCTGCGGCTGTTCCTGACCCGCCGCATGACCGTGCTCGACGATGGCGGCGAGCCGCAATACCTGATCAAGACCCACGAGGACGTCACCGACCGCCGCCAGACCGAGTCGCGGATGGCGCACATGGCCTATCACGACGGCCTCACGGACCTGCCGAACCGCGCCGCCTTCCTGCAGGCGCTGACGCAGATGATCGAGGCCTGCGGCGGCACCGACGAGGAATTCGCCGTGCTCTGCGTCGACCTCGACGGCCTGAAGGAAATCAACGACGTGTTCGGCCATGCGATGGGCGACAAGGTGCTGATCGAGGTCGCGCGCCGCCTGCAGGAGACCGCGCGGGGCGGCGTGGTGTCGCGGCTTTCCGGCGACGAGTTCGGCCTGATCATCGACGGCAAGCAGCCGGAGGCCGGCAAGGCGCTCGCCGCCCAGCTCGCAGAGGCGCTGGCAAGGGAATTTCTGATCGACGGCAAGGCGGTGCGCACCGGCGTCACGTCAGGCATCTCGGTATTCCCGCACAATGGCTCGGATGCGGCCGCGTTGCTCGCCAACGCCGGCGCGGCGCTGTTCCGCGCCAAGCAGAAATCGCGCGGCACGGTCAATGTGTTCGAGCCAGAGATGGATCAGCAGATCCGCGACCGCCGCGTGCTGCACCAGGATCTCTCGGTCGCGATCAAGAACGGCGAATTGTCGCTGCACTATCAGCCGCAGTTTACTTCCGGCGAAACCGTCGCCGCCAGCAAGGTCGTCGGCTTCGAGGCGCTGGCGCGCTGGATGCATCCGTTGCGCGGCTTTGTCTCGCCCGCCGATTTCATTCCGCTCGCCGAAGAAAGCGGGCTGATCGTCGAGATGGGCGAATGGATCCTGCGCGAGGCCTGCCGGGAGGCCGCGTCCTGGCCGGTGCCGCTGCAGATTGCCGTCAATTTGTCGCCGGCGCAGTTCATGCACGGCGACGTCGTCAGCCTTGTCCATGCGATCCTGCTCGAGACCGGGCTCGCCCCGGGACGGCTGGAACTCGAAATCACCGAGGGCGTGCTGATCGAGGATTTCGACCGCGGCCTGGCGCTGCTGCGGCGGCTGAAGGCGCTCGGCGTGCGCATCTCGATGGACGATTTCGGCAGCGGCTACTCGTCACTGAGCTATCTGCAGGCGTTCCCGTTCGACAAGATCAAGATCGATCGCGCTTTCGTCATCAACCTCGGCAAGACGCCACAATCGGCCAACATCGTCAGCGCCGTTATCGACCTCGGCCATGGTCTCGAAATGTCGATCGTCGCCGAGGGCGTGGAGACGGCGGAACAGCTCGCCTTCCTCGCCAGCGAGGGCTGCGACGCTGTGCAGGGCTATCTGCTCGGCAAGCCGGCGCCGATCGCCCAATATGCGGCCCTCGTCGGCCGCGACAACACCATGGAGCCCGCGCGCAAGACCGGGTAGAGAAGTGGCAGGGCGTTCCTCTTCTCAGCGTTGCGTATGGCGGACTTTGATCTTGCAATTCTCGGCGGCGGCCTGAACGGCGTCAGCGTGGCGCGCGACGCGGCGGGACGGGGCCTGCGGGTCCTCCTGCTGGAGCAGGGTGACCTCGGCGGCGGCGCATCCTCGGCCTCGCCAAGGCTGATCCATGGTGATCTGGCGGTGCTTGAGCGGCGGGAATTCAGCCGGGTCCGCGCCGCGCTTTCCGAACGCGATACCTGGCTGCAGATCGCGCCGCATCTGGTGCGCCCGATGCGCTTTGCCATCCCGGCCCATGCCGACGAGCGGCCGCCCTGGGTGCTGCGGGCCTGGCTCTGGCTCTACGACCGGCTCGGGGCGCGGCGGCCGCTGCCGCCTGCGGAAACGGTCGACATCACCCACCATCCGGCCGGCGACGCGCTGAAGCGCCCGTTCGGCACCGCCCTCGAATATTCCGACTGCATCGTCGACGACTCCCGCCTCGTGGTGCTCTCGGCCGTGGATGCCGCCGAGCACGGCGCCGAGATCTGCACCGGTGCGCGCTGCGTCCGCGCCGACCGCACCGATGTCTGGCGGCTGGCGATCATCGACCGCGGCCATCGCCGCATCACCACCGCCAGGGCCCTGGTCAACGCCACCGGCGCCTGGACGGCTTCGGTGGCCGATACGGTGCTGCGCGTGCCGGCGCGGCCGCTCGGTATCACCCAGATCAGCCAGATCGTGGTGAAGCGGCTGTTCGACAGCGACAATGTCTACGTGTTCCAGAACCATGACCGCCGGCTGATCTTTGCCAGCCCCTACGAACGGGATTTCACCTTAATCGGGACAGTCGGACACCCGTTCAAGGGCGATCCCGCCGTGGTTTCGATGGCAGCCGGTGACGTCGCCTATCTCTGCGACGCCGCCAACCGGTATTTCCGTGAGCGGGTCGAAACCTCAGACGTGGTGCGCACGGTTGCCGGCGCCAATTCCGTGATCGGGCGCAGCCGGAGCGGCTTGCGCCGCGATGGCGTGCTGAGTGTCGACGTCAAGCGCGGCAAGGCGCCGCTGGTGACGATCTTCGGCGGCGATATCACCACCGCGCGACTGCGCGCCGAGCGTGCGGTGTCGCAACTGTCGAAATTCTATCCGATGTCGCCGCGCTGGACCGCAAAGTCGCCGCTGCCGGGCGGCGACTTCAGCTTTGCGAAATTCGAGGACGAGGTCGATAGCGCGCGGGAGCAGTGGCGCTTCCTCGGCGAGAGCCAGGCGCGCCGCATGGTCTCGGCCTATGGCTCGCGGCTCGTCACCATCCTCGGTGACGCCAGATCGAGGGAAGACCTCGGTCCTGCCTTCGGTTCGGACCTGACGGCCGCGGAAGTGCGCTATCTCATGACAAAGGAATGGGCGCGCTTTCCCGACGATGTGCTGTGGCGGCGCACCAAGCTCGGCCTCACCATGACGGCCGCCGAGCGCGAGAAGCTGGCCGCGTTCATGGCGAGTGCGGCGCCATAGTCTCTACTCCGCCTGCCGGGCTTTCCCGGACGTCGGTTGGTGTAGCGCCGAACTGGCGGCGGAAGGCCCGGTTGAAATAGGAGATGTCGTTGAAGCCGCAGGCGTGCGCAAGCTGCGCGATGGTCAAATGCGCGTAGCGGGGATCGCGCAGCATACGGCGCACCCGGACCAGCCGTTCGCCAAGCACGAAGGCGGTGAACGAGGTGCCCTCCTGCTCGAACAGCTTGCGCACATAGCGCGAGGAGATGCCATGGCGGCCTGCGACCAGCTCCGACGACAATTCGCTGTTTCCGAGCATCGTCATCACGTCTGATTTCAGCGCCTTCAGCCGCGCCGCCTTTGCTCCGCCCAGCGCCGCTTCGGCCTGGTCGCCGCGCGCGCCGAGCGCCAGCGCCACGAGATCGAGGATGTGCGCGGAGACCGAGCGGGCGACGTCGGGATGCGCGAGTTCGTCGGCGGCCAGCACCGCGTCCAGATATCTGGTCAGCAGCCGCAGCGCCGGATCGTCGGCCGGGATCGGCCGGCCGAACGCAGCGGCATAGTCAGGCGCAAGCTCGGCTAGCGCAGGCCGCGACAGCGCCAGCGTGATGAAGCTGCCGTCGGTGTTCAGCGTGCTGACGGAGGGATCAGTCCCCGACAGCACGCTGGCGCTGCCGACGCCGCCGATCAACTCCTGGCCGAACTGGGTGGCCGACGCTTCGCCCGAGCGCAAGATGCTGACCGCGATGATGTCGCGGCCGTCCTTGAGCAACTCATGGGTGACGCGGTAATGCGCCGGCGAGCGCGAGCCCGCGGCGATGGCGACATTGGGCAAAAGATTGAAGGTAACATCGGCGTGAAACGGCACATCCGTCAGCGGCTCGATATCGACATGCGCGATACCGCGCCCGTAGACCTCGCGCCACATGGAGAGGCGCTTCTCGTCCGGAAACATTTCCGTCGAGATATGAATACGGCGCTGCGATCCATCGTGCATCGGTCCCCCCGATCGGCCATGAACTCCAGCGGATAGTCGCTCCCAGATCGGAACGCGTTCACATGGGGACTAGGAATTTTTTGGGGATTTGGGCCCACCCAGGCCGACGGCGGTGCCCGGACCCGGTTTTTGCCCAGTTGAGCCGCCCCCGATCCATCGCTAGCTTGCGGGGCGATGGGCCGGCGGGGACATGACTGAGGAACAAGCGAATAGCGAGGCGGAGCCGGGCAAGCCGGAGGCGCCGGCCGTTGAGCCTGTGAAGGACGCGGAGCCTGTGAAGGACACGCCTGTGCAGGAGGCGCCTGCCAAGGCGGAGCCTGAGAAGCCGGAGCCTGTCGCCATCGCGCCCGCCCCCCGGGTAGAGCCCGAGCCCGATATGCCGCTGCTGCGCATCGAGGGCGTCGCCAAGAAATTCGGCAATTTCCGCGCCGTCGATCACGTCACGCTCGACATCCGCGCCGGCGAGTTCTTTGCGCTGCTGGGCCCCAGCGGCTGCGGCAAGACGACGTTGCTGCGCATGCTGGCCGGTTTCGAGACGCCGGACGAGGGCCGCATCCTGCTCAACGGAAAGGACATCGCGCCGGTCATGCCGCACGAGCGGCCGGTCAACATGATGTTCCAGAACTACGCGCTGTTTCCGCACCTGTCGGTCAGGGACAACATCGCCTTCGGGCTGAGGCGCGCAGGCATGGCGAGGGCCGACATCAAGACCCGCGTCGCCGAGATGGTGGCCCTCGTCAAGCTCGAGGGCATGGAGAAGCGCAAGCCGGACCAGCTCTCCGGCGGCCAGCGCCAGCGCGTGGCACTGGCGCGTTCGCTGGCGCGGCGCCCGCAAGTACTGCTGCTCGACGAACCCCTGGCGGCGCTCGACAAGAAGCTGCGCGAGAGCACGCAAGCCGAACTGATGGAGCTGCAGCGACGTCTCGGCATGACCTTCATCATCGTCACCCACGACCAGGAAGAGGCGATGACCATGGCCGACCGCATCGGGGTGATGGACGCCGGTCGGCTCGAACAGGTGGCGAGCCCGCGCGATCTCTATGAGACGCCGGCCTCGCGCTGGATTGCGGAATTCGTCGGCGACATCAATTTGTTCGAGGGTCAGGTTGGCACGACCGAAGGCGGCCGCCTGGCGATCGAAACCCGCGATGGCGGCACCATCTATGTCGCGGAGCCGCGCAATCCCCTGACCAAATCCGTCGTCAGCGTCGCGGTCCGTCCCGAGAAGGTGAAATTGTCGCGCCGGGCCCTCGCTGCTGATGGCACCAGCGCCAAAGCTTTCAACTGGCTGGAGGGCGTCATCACCGACGTCAGCTATCTCGGCGGGCTCACCACCTACAAGGTCAGGCTCGATTCCGGCTTGATCGTGCGCTCGTCGATGGCCAATACCACGCGGCTCCTGGATACCTACACGGCGAGCCAGCGCGTGGTAGCCTGGTTCACGCCCGACGACTGCCTGGTGCTGGAACAATGAGCGCGCGGCAAATCTTCGCAAAGCCGGCGCGCTATGCCGCGATCGCGCCTTATCTCTGGATGGTGCTGTTCTTCCTGGTGCCGTTCGGCTTCGTGCTGAAGATCGCGCTGTCGCAGACCGCGATCGCGCAGCCGCCCTACACGCCGGTGTTCGATCTCTGGGAGGGGCGTGAAGCGACCAGGGCGGCGCTGCAGCAGCTCTCGCTCGACAATTTCAAGCTGCTGATCTCGGACAATCTCTACATCCTGTCGTATCTGCGCAGCCTGATCGTGGCGCTGCTTTCGACCGCGATACTGCTGCTGATCGGCTATCCCGTCGCCTATGGCATGGCGCGGCTGCCGCAACGCTGGCAGGGAATCGCGATGATGCTGGTCATCGTGCCGTTCTGGACCTCGTTCCTGATCCGCATCTATGCCTGGATCAACATCCTGCAGCATGATGGTCTGCTCAACACGGTGCTGCTGAAGCTGCATCTGATCTCGGCACCGCTGGTGTGGCTCTCGACGGACACCGCGATGTATATCGGCATCGTCTATTCCTATCTGCCGTTCATGATCCTGCCGTTGTTCGCGACCCTGGCCAAGCAGGACCCGGCGCTGCTGGAGGCCGCCGCCGATCTCGGCGCCTCGCCGCGGCAGGCCTTCTGGCGGGTCACATTCCCGCTGTCGCTGCCGGGGGTGGGGGCGGGCGCGCTACTCTGCTTCATTCCGATCGTCGGCGAGTTTGTCATCCCCGACCTCCTGGCCGGTTCGGACGCGCTGATGATCGGCCAGACGCTTTGGCTGGAATTCTTCACCAACAAGGACTGGCCGGTCGCTTCTGCGGTCGCTGTCGTGCTGCTGGTGCTGCTGGTCGCCCCGCTGCTGCTCTATGAGCGGCTGCAACACCGCCAGCTGGAGGCGCGCTGATGGCCTCGCGCCGGATCAACCGCATGACGAGGTTCAACATCACGGCGCTCGTGCTGGGGCTCGCATTCCTTTATCTGCCGATCGTGATCCTTGTGATCTACTCCTTCAACGCCTCGCGGCTGGTAACGGTGTGGGGCGGCTGGTCGCTGCGCTGGTACTACGAATTCTTCAACGACCGCGCGATGCTTGATGCGGCCTGGATGAGCCTGCGCGTCGCCGCCGTATCGGCAACGATCGCGACCGTGCTCGGTACGCTCGCCGCCGTCGCGCTGACCCGCGGCGAACGCTTCAAGGGCCGCATGCTGTTCTCCGGCATGCTCTATGCGCCTTTGGTGATGCCGGAAGTGATCTCCGGCCTGTCGCTGCTGCTGCTGTTCGTCGGGCTCGATGCCGGGCGGGGCTTCTGGACGGTGACCATCGCACACACCACGCTCACCATGTGCTTCGTCACCGTGGTGGTGCAATCGAGACTGGGTGCGATCGATCGCAGTCTGGAGGAAGCCGCAATGGATCTCGGCTGCAATCCGCTGCGCGCCTTCCTGTCGGTGACCTTGCCGCTGATCATTCCCTCGATCGCGGCGGGATGGATGCTCGCCTTCACGCTGTCGCTCGATGACGTCGTGATCGCCAGCTTCACCACCGGCCCGGGCTCGGCGACGCTGCCGATCCGTATTTATTCCGAGGTGCGTCTCGGCGTGAAGCCGGAGATCAACGCCATCTGCACCATGGTGATCGCGCTGATTGCCGTCGTCATCACGGTGGCCTCGTTTGCGTCAAAACTGTCGAGCACGCAGGGCGAAAACGCCGTGCCGCTGTGAGCGGGGCCCATGAAGTTCGCCTGGCAAATCCTGACCCATACGCCGATCTGGGTGTTTCCGCTGTTCGCCTGGCTCGTCTGGCTCGGCATCAAGGCAATGCGGCCGCGCACCGTGACGATCTGGCGCTCGCTGATCGTGCCGGCGGTGTTCATCGTCTGGGGCCTGTCGCGGCTGTTGTCGCGCGGGCAGGACGTGATGTGGCCGTTGGTCATCTGGCTTGGGGCAGCAGCGATCCTGCTGGCGATAGGTCTGCTGACCGCACGGCCCATCGAGCTCGATCACACCACCGGCGAGATCAGGCGTCCCGGCAGCGTGGTGCCGCTGATCCGCAATATTACGGTGTTCGCCCTGCAATACACAGTTGCTGTCATTGCGGCGGTCGATCCGCACGATGCGACCACCGCCGCAATCGTCGGCCGCGCGATCTCCGGCGGCACGACGGGATATTTTCTTGGCCGGACGATCGCGATGCTCCGGCAGTACTGGAAGCAGCGCAAGACTGATCTCACGACTTGACCGTGTCTGCTGCCCGTGTGCGGAAGATGTTGCCGGCTGGCAACGCGCGGCATGTTTCTGAAAGCGGATGCGCTTCTTGTATTCACTCGAATCGGAAATTGAGGCATTTCTTAGAAGCCTGGGGCGGGGGCGCCTTTAGACTTAAGCCTTTTCCAGGTAGGTCGCTGAACCAGCGCAGCGGCCTTTTTATACTTTGCAATTCATTTTCAAAACGCGCGCATATTCATGGCGGAAAAGCTCGCAGCACAGGCTTGGTTTGTCCGGGTCAAAACGTCAGAGGCCCAGCCGGCGTTGATCGATTTCGCGGTCGGCAAGGCCACGCTTCAGGACGCTATCGCCGCCATCCTGCATGATCCCCAGCTCGACCTCGGAGACGAAGTTACTTCGACCTCCAAACTCAGCGCGGTCGAGATCAGCTCCTACCAGCTCCGGCCCGACGAGGTCAGGACTTACGGCCGGCGGGTTTTTTCGTCGGGTCGCTGGGTCGTGGAGAGAGCGCGATAGCGCGCAGCCGCACGCAGAATCGCTAGTTCGGCTTGGCCGCTTCGACGGCTGCGGGCGGCGGCTCGGCGGGCGGGCGCAGGCCGCCGCCGGTGAAACGCTCGATCACCGATTTGACGGCGTCGCGCGTCTTCTTGTCCTTGACCGCGTCGAGCAGGGGCGCGGTCGCCGGCGAGCGGCGGATCAGGCTCTCCGGATCGGGGAAGATCAGTGGATCGTCCCACGGGCCCTGAATGACGAAGGGCAGCTCGAAGCCGGCATTGCCGCTCGAGGCCGAGACGAGGCTCGCAACCCCCTTCATGTCGTATTCGCGCGCCGGCACCGATGCGGTGCCCGTCAGCGTCAGGCGCGAGGTCGGGCTTTCGACGCGGATGTCCTCGGCGGTGGCAATGCCGTCGGCGAATTTCACGGAGACGGTGAGATTGTCGTAAGGCGTCGTGCCCTGGCGGAAATTGCCGCCGCCGGACAGCGGCCGCCGCTCCAGCCGCTTCAGCAGCTGTTCGACATTGAAGCCGGAGATCGAGCCGTCATGGCCGGTCAGCGTCGCCGTGCCATCGAGCGAGGAGGCGAGGCCAAACGGGCTTGAGCCGGAGGCGACCAGCGAGACGTTGAGATTGCCGCGGCCGGAGAGCTTGGTGACGCCGAACAGTTCGCCCGCGGCGGCCTGCAGATCGACGTCGGTGAGCTGGAATTGAGCGCGGACGTCGGCCATCGTGTCGGACCGCGCGATGCCGAACGAGCCCCTGGCGACGCCGCCATACATCTGCGCCTCGCCGACGCTGAGCGCCAGCGCGCCGTTGCGCAAATTGGCGCCGAAGGCGGTTCGGCCAAGCTTGGTCGGTCCCACCGTCACCTTGGCGGCCGACAGGCGCATGTCGAGGTCGGTCGCCGACAGCGCGTTGAGGTCGAACAATTGCCGATTCCAGTCGCGCGCGCCGGAGGCGAGCAGGCGAACGGTGGAGATGTACGGCGTGAAGTCGAGATTGCCCGCGGCCAGCGTTGCCTGCACGGTCTGCCGGCCGTTATTGGCGAAGGTCATGACGCCCTCGGCGACATTGCCGTCGAGCTCGACATTGACATTGGTGAGCGCCACCGAGCCGCCGACGACGTTGGCGCGCGCCTTCAGCGCGAAGCGGCCGAAGCCGCCGCCGGCCGGCGGCTGCTGCCCGGTCCAACGCAGCGCATTGCGCAGCGACAGCGAGTCGACCGTGACGGTGCCTTCCATCAGGATGCTGGTGCGGTTGGCGACCGTGCCGTCGAAGGCGAGCTTCAGCGGCGCCGAGGCAAGGCGCGCCTTCAGGCCCGAACGCTCGCCCGAGAGCAGGGCGATGAAATCATTGGCGCTGACCGATCCGTCGATGCGCTCGCCGCGCCAGTCGAACTGCCCGGTCGCGGCAAAGGAGCGCGAGATCGAGGGCCAGGCCAGCGACAGGTCGATGTCGTTGAGCGTCTCGGAGGCGTGGCTGAGCGTGTCCTCATATTTCAGCACGCCGTCCTGGATGCGGATCTCCGAAAACGACACCTGGTTCTCCGCACCCGGCGTCATCGCTTTCACAATCGTGTCGACGAACGGGGTCCAGTTGCTTTCGCCATTGCCGTCGCGCACCACGCGGATGGTCGGCCGCAGCATCATCACGTCGGCGATCTCGAACCGCCGCAGCATCAGCGGCAGCAGCCTCAAATTGGCGGTCAGCACGTCGACATGCAGCGCGGGGTCGGCGGCGGTGGCGCCCTTCAGGCCGACGTCGTGAAACGAGACGTAGCTGGCGGGAAATACCGAGATATCGATCTTGCCCTTGACGACGAGGTCGAGCCCAGTGACGGCGCGGATCTGCGCCTCGACCGCCTTCTGCAGCGCGTCGCGATTGAGGAGCCATGACGTCGCGATCAGGCCCACCAGGACCACGCCGAAGAATGCCGCAACCGGCATCGCAAGGCGCTTCATTCCTTGGGCCATCGTCAATGCCATGATCCCGCTAAAATTCGTTCAAGTGCTTGAGGAGACTAGGGTGGCGCTCCGGTCGGACCCAACCCCCGCTGCGCCCGCGCCAACCCACGCAACTTGATGGGTTTTCTTGTCGCTTTCAAGGCCGTACTGACGCGGAAACAGGCATATGCCCGTCATTGACGCGTTGCGAAGAATTCGCCTAATAAAAGTCCAATAAAGCGGGCCGAGCGCATCCGGAAAACACCGGGTTTCCCGATGCGCCACTTCCCGGAAACTGTGCCTTCTTCCATCAGGAAACTCCATGAACAAGGTCTATCCCGACGCCAAATCGGCTCTGTCAGGCATTCTCAAGGACGGCATGATGGTCATGTCGGGCGGCTTCGGCCTCTGCGGCATCCCCGAGTTCCTGTCGGATGCGATCCGCGATTCCGGAGTGAAGGGCCTTACCTTCATCTCCAACAATGCCGGCGTTGACGGTATCGGGCTGAGCCGTCTGCTCGAAACCCGCCAGATCAAGAAGATGATCTCGTCCTATGTCGGCGAGAACAAGCTGTTCGCGCAGCAATACCTTGCCGGCGAGCTCGAGCTCGAATTCAATCCGCAGGGAACCCTGGCCGAGCGCATTCGCGCGGGCGGCGCCGGCATTCCGGCCTTCTACACCAAGACCGGCGTCGGCACGCTGATCGCCGAGGGCAAGGAAATCAAGGAATTCGACGGCGAGAAGTACGTGATGGAGCGCAGCCTGTTCGCCGACCTCGCCATCGTGCACGCCTGGAAGGGCGACACCGCCGGCAACCTGATCTACCGCAAGACCGCGCGCAACTTTAACCCGATGATGGCGACCGCCGCGAAGATCACCGTGGCCGAAGTCGAGCATCTCGTGCCGGCGGGCGAACTCAATCCCGACCACATCCACACGCCCGGTATCTTCGTGAAGCGCATTGTCGAAGTCGGCAACGCGAACAAACGCATCGAATTCCGCAACACGCGCCCGCGGCCTGCGGCGTAAACACGGAGAAGCAACATGGCCTGGACCCGTGAACAGATGGCAGCGCGCGCCGCCAAGGAATTGCGCGACGGCTACTACGTCAATCTTGGCATCGGTATTCCGACGCTGGTCTCGAACTACATCCCCGACGGGGTCGACGTGAACCTGCAGAGCGAGAACGGCATGCTCGGCATGGGCCCGTTCCCCTATGAGGACGAGGTCGACGCCGACCTCATCAACGCCGGCAAGCAGACCGTCAGCGAATTGCCGTCGACCAGCTATTTCTCCTCCGCCGACTCGTTCGCGATGGTTCGTGGCGGGCACATCGATCTCTCCATCCTCGGCGCGATGCAGGTGGCGCAGAACGGCGACCTCGCCAACTGGATGATCCCCGGCAAGATGGTGAAGGGCATGGGCGGCGCCATGGACCTCGTCGCCGGCGTCAAGCGCGTCGTCGTGGTCATGGAACACTCCGCCAAGGACGGCGCGAAGCTGCTGAAGCAGTGCAATCTGCCGCTTACGGGCGAACGTGTGGTCGACATGGTCGTCACGGATCTCGCCGTGTTCACCATCGACAAGCACGGCAAGGACGGCATGGCGCTGATCGAGCTTGCCGACGGCGTCACCCTCGAGGAGGTCAAGTCCAAGACCGAGGCCGAATTCCGCGTCGCCCTGAAGAACACCTGAGGAAGGGTGATGGGCGGTCGCGGCCATGGCAGAAATGATCCGCGCCGGCCGCGCTGACGACGCTGCTTTCATCGCGCATACCGTCCTGCTGTCGCAGCGTTGCCATCGGCCGCTCGGCTGGTTCGACTTTGCGCTTGCGCAAACCGAGCCGCAGGTGCTCGGCTTCCTCGAGAAGATCGCGGTGGCGAAACCGCGCTCCTGGTATCACGTCTCGCAATTCCTGATCGCCGAGATCGATGGCAAGCCCGCGGCCGCGCTCTGCGCGATGCCTGCGCGCGAGGTGCGCGACACCATGCGCGCTGCCATCGAGGAAGTCGCGCAAGCATCGGGCATCAGCGCCGCCGAAATCTTCAGCCGCGGCGCCTATGCGCGGCATTGCTGGGTGCAGGGCGGCGACGAGGACTGGCTGATCGAGCACGTCGCCTCGCAACCGTCCGCACGCGGCCGCGGACTGGTGCAGACCCTGATCGCGCGGGCGCTGACGGCAGGCAAGACCGCCGGTTTCTCGAATGCGTCCATCAGCTTTCTGATCGGCAACGATGCCGCCGAGCGCTGCTATACCAAGGCCGGCTTCGCCTTTGCCGAGGAGAAGCGCGACGGCGCGTTCGAGGCCTTGACCGGCTGTCCCGGCTTCCGCCGCTTTGCGCGAACGATCTAACGGCGAGCGTTACGCCGGCCCGCTCGGCATGTCCGAAAAGCGTGTCAGCCACGCCACCGGGCCGATGCTGGCAGCGACGATGAGGAGCGCTGCCAGTGCGCCCTCCTCGAAACTGCCGCGGCTGGCGTACTGGTAGATCGATGTCGCCAGCGTTTCGACGTTCAGCGGCCGCAGCAGCAGCGTCGCCGGCAGTTCCTTCAGGCAATCGACGAACACCACGATGACGGCGCCGAGGATCGCGGGGCGCAACAGCGGCAGATAGATCAACCGCATCGTCGTGGCCTCGCCAGCGCCGGCTGCGCGCGCGCTGTCGTCATAGTCGCGCGGAATCCGCTCGAACCCCGCCTTGATGAAGCCGGTCGGTACCGCAAGAAAGCGGATCACATAGGCGATCACCACGGCGCCGCCGGAGCCGACGATGATCAGGCCGGGCACCGAGCGTCCGAGCCAACCGGCGAACGCGTTTAGCGCGTTGTCGACGGCAAGCAGCGGCGCAAGCAGGCCGATCGCCAGCACCAGTCCCGGCAGCGTGTAACCGGTCTGGGCGATGTTCATGGCGGCGAAGCGCAGCGCATTCGGTCGCCAGCGAAAGGCGAGAATGGTCGCAAAGCCGAGCAGCAGCGCCGTCAGCGTGGCAAGGCTGGCAAAGGCGACCGAGTTGAAGGCATCGCGCCACAACGCCGTGTCGAAGTTCGCAAGCAGGCCGCGCTTGAAGCTTTGATGCGCGAGATAGGCCAGCGGCACGAGAAATCCGAGCACGACCGGCGCAAGGCAGGCCGCCAGCGTGCAAGCGCCCCTGAATGGCGTGAGCTGCGTCCGCGGCGTCAGCCGCGGGCTTTCAGCGGAGAACTCCGCCGTGACATTGCGCCGGCCGTAGCGCTCGATAGCAATCAATCCGGCCACGATCGCCAGCATGAGGCAGGAGAGCTGGGCGGCGCCGGCAAGACTGCCGCGGTTGAGCCAGGTCGTGAACACCGACACCGTGAGTGTGCGCACGCCGAGATACTCGCTGGCGCCGATGTCGTTGAGGGTTTCCAGCGACACCAGCGCGACGCCGACCGCCAACGCCGGACGCGCCATCGGCAACGAGACGCGCCAGAATGTGGTCCAGCGGCCGGCGCCGAGCGTTTTCGCGGCTTCCGCGAACTCCGCGCTCTGGAACTGGAACATCGTGCGCGCCGAAAGGTAGACATAGGGGTAGAGCACCAGCGCGATCACGACGATGGCGCCGGGCATCGAGCGCAGATTGGGCAGCAGCCGTACCGCGTCCTGCATCGGCAGCCATGCTGCGAGCGCGCGGTGGACGAGGCCGAGCGGCTCGAACAGGTCGACATAGACGTAGGCGGCAAGATAGGTGGGGATCGCGAGCGGCAGCGGCAGCAGCCACAGCAGCGTCGCCCGGCCGCGGAATTCATGCAGCGACACCGCCCAGGCCGTCCCGGCGCCGATCGCGAGCGACAGCGCACCGACCCCGCCGAGCAGGAGCGCCGTGTCGAGCAGGCTCCGAGGCAACACATATTCGATCAGCGGCTGCCAGACATCAGGCGCCGGCTGCATCGCCAGCACGATGATGGAGATCACGGGAGCGGCGACGAGGATCGCGGTCCCGACCGCTATCGCCGCAGCTAATCGTCCGGTCTGCGCGGCTCGTGTCACGGGCTCTCACATCGGCGGGCCGCCGACAGTCCCTGCAGCATTATGCCCTCTCCCGGGGAGGAGAGGGCATAAGGTCCGAATTGCCTTCGCGAGGTATTGCGGCCGATCAATTATCGAACCCGACCTTGTCGACCAGCGTCGCTGCTGCCTTGCGGTTGGCGACGATCTTGGCGATCGGCGTCGGATCGGCGACGAGCTTGCCGTAGCCCGCAATCGTCGGATTGACGGCGACGCCGGCGCGGATCGGGTACTCGTAGTTGGAATCGGCGTAGATCTGCTGTGCTTTCTCGCCGACCAGCCAATCGATCAGCTTCATTCCGTTGTCCTTGTTTGGCGCGCTCTTGGCCAGCACCACGCCGGAGAGATTGACGTGGGTGCCGCCGCCTTCGAAGGTCGGCAGGATCACCTTGGTCGCTTCCGCCCACGGCTTCTTCTCGGGATCGTTGTTCATCATCAACGCCCAGTAATAGGTGTTGCCGATGCCGATGTCACACTTGCCGGCTGCGACGTCGCGCGCGGCTTCGCGGTCGCCGCCGGAAGGCTTCTGCGCCAGATTGGCCTTCACGCCCTTCAGCCATTCCTCGGCCTTGGCCTCGCCGTGCTTGGCGATGTAGGCCGCGATCAGGCCGTTGTTGTAGATGTGCTGGCCGGAGCGGATGCAGATCTTGCCCTTCCACTTGGGATCGGCGAGCTCTTCATAGGTGATCTTGTCCTGCTTGACGCGGTCCTTCGAGGCGTAGATCACGCGCGCGCGCATGGAAATGCCGGCCCACTCGCCGTTCGGATCGCGGAATTGCGGCGGCACGATCTCGTCGATCGCGACAGACTTGATCGGCTGGGTGACGCCGGCCTGCACGGCATCGTCGAGGCGGCCGAGATCGACCGTGAGCAGCACGTCTGCCGGGCTGTTGGCGCCTTCGGCCTTCATGCGCTGCTCAAGTCCCGAGCTTGCCGAGACGATGTTGACCTTGATGCCGGTGTCCTTGGTGAAGGCGTCGAACAGCGGCTGGATCAGCTTGGTTTCGCGATAGGTGTAGACGTTGACCTCGCCGCTTTGGGCGCTCGCGGTCGTCGAAGCCAGCGATGCTGCCAGGCAAGCCACTGCGGCGGTTGCGGAGAAGGCGCGAAATCGGGTCATGAAGGGAACTCCGGCACGGGAAAGGTTGGATGCGCTGAGTAGCGCGGCGCACGCCACCTTCGTCCGCGACGCGATGTCGCGAGACGCCGGATTTAGAGTGATTCCAGGAGTCGGCAGCGCGCGTGAGCAACGCATTCGGCTACCTGCGCGTGGACCGGGGCAGACTTTCGCGTTCTTGACCGAAGCTACTTCGCGTATTTGCCCGAAAGCTGCGGGGTCATGTCCGGGTAAAGTCCCGCAGTCTTCTCCTTGGCTTCTTCGTGCATCTGGTTGCGGGTCTTGCGCGCCCAGCCGCGCTTCAGATCGTCCCTGATGCCGAACTTCAACCGGCCGAGCCCCTCGGTTTCGATCTCGATCGTATCGCCGTCCATGAACGGGTTGAGACCGCGGTGATTGGTGCCGGTGGCGACGATGTCGCCGGGCAGCAGCGTGTGGATGCTCGACAGCCAGGCGATCGACTTGGCGATGCTGTGGCCCATATCGTCGGTATTGAAGTTCTGCATCAGCTCGCCGTTGTTCCACAGCCTGATCTGCAGCTTCTGCGGGTTCCTGATCTCGTCGGCGGTGACGAGATAAGGGCCGATAGGCGCGAATGTGTCGCGGCTCTTCATCTGGAAGAACACGTTGCCCGGCGGCGGCAGGCCGCGCGCCGAACCGTCGATGAAGTTCATGTAGCCGAACACGTAGCTCATCGCTTCGGCTTCGCTGACATGGCTGCACTTTTTGCCGATGACGACGGCCATCTCGGCTTCGCCCTCGAAGCACACGGCCGGCACGTCGGGCAGCACCATCGTGTCGCCGTGCCCGATGATAGCGCTCGGCGATTTGTGGAAGGCGTTGATCGGCGCCGGCGCGCTGCGGGTGCCGTCTTCCATGTAGTTGACCGCCATGCAGTCGATCGTGCGCGGGCCCGGCACCGGGGGACGAATGCGGACACCTGACAGAGGCGTCCCGGTGCCGCGTGCGACCGCCGCCTCGAGCAGCGGCTTGTAGCTGCTCCAATGTTCGATCAGCCCGTTCATGAGATCGCCGGGGCCGGTATGCGGGATGTCCTTGACGTCAGCACTGACATCGACCACGGCGTCGCCCTTCAGCACGCCGAGCTTGAAATCATCGAAATAGACAAGCTTCATCGGGTGTTCCTCACCTCTTATGCCGAGCTTGTGCACGGTCGCCGCCCGGACCCCGGGCGTTGATAGCCTATTGCCGGCTATTGGCCCATAGCGGATGCGGGCCGGTTGGCCGGCGCATCGCCCTCGGCCGAAGCGACATCCTCCAGTCCGCGGTTGCGTGGCTCGACGCCCCAGGCCCACACCACCACGATCTGCACGATCACGAGCCCGATCATCAGCCAGAGCACGCCGGGCAGCTGATACGATGCCATCAGCGCGCCGACGACGAACGGCGAGACCACCGTCGCGCCGCGTCCAAAGGTGTTGCAGATGCCGTTGGCGCGCAGCCTGATCTCGGTCGGGAACAGTTCCGGCGTGTAGACGCCGAACAGCAGCGCCGTCTGCACATAGATCGCGACGATCAGCACGAAGCCGACGCTGAGCACGACCGTCGGATCGTCCCCGGCATTGAAACGGGCATAGATGTAACCGGTGACGATGGTGACGATGGATGCGCCGATGATGCTCCAGCGCCGTCCGATGGCGTCGGACAGATAGGCGCCGACCGCGCAGCCGACCAGCGAGCCCACCGACAGCACCAGCGTATAGGCCAGCGAATTGGTGATGGTCAGGCCCTGGCGCAGGAAGAATTGCGGCAGGAACAGCACGAAGCCGAAGATCAGCGTGTTGATCGTGATCAGCACCCAGCAGCCGACAAAGAGGCGCTGCAGCAGCGGCGGCTTGACCAGATCGGACAAGACAACCAGCGGCACCGGCGCCGGTATCACGACCGGCGGCAACGGCTTGCCGCCGGAGGCTTCCTTTTCGATCGCCTGCATCAGCGTTTCGGCCTCTTTGGTGCGGCCTTGCGACTCCAGCCAGCGCGGCGATTCCGGCAGGTTCTTGCGCATGTACCAGACGACCAGCGAGCCGACGGCGGCGATCACGAACATCGGCCGCCAGCCGAACGTGGGGATGATGAGATAGCCGAGCAGGGCGGTTGCCGGAAATCCCGCCACCACCAGGAAGGCCATCATCGACAGCCAGCGTCCGCGCGTCCTTGGCGGAACGAATTCGGTCAGGGTCGAGTAGCCGACCACGATCTCGGCGCCGAGGCCGAGCCCCTGCACGAAGCGGCAGACGATCAATTGCGTCATGTCCTGCGCGAAGGCCGCCGCGAGCGATGCGAGGCCGAAGATCAGGAGGTTGATCTGGTAGGTGAAGCGCCGGCCGAACTTGTCGCCGACAAAGCCGGTGATCAGCGCGCCCAAGGTCATGCCAACAAAGGTCAGCGAGATGAATTGCAGGTTCTGCGGCAGGGTCGAGAATTTCGTCTGCAGCAGCGAGGCAAGCACGCCGCCCGCGACATAGAGGTCGTAGCCGTCGAAAAACATCCCGGCGCCGACCAGCCAGAAGATACGATAGTGGAACGACGAGACCGGCAGCCGGTCGAGCCTCGCGCCGGCGTTTACTGCGGTAGCCATTTCAATTCCCCCCTGTGTTGCCTTGTTGGCTTTCCGGTTGCCGTCTTTGCGGCGCCGGATTGTTTGCTTAGTTCAATCGTCGTTGATTGGCCGTGTCGCGGTACCAGTCGAACGGCTGGTCATGGGTAGCGACCATCACGCTCTTGGTATGGAAATGGTCGTCAAAACTCTCGCTGCCGCATTCGCGGCCAATGCCGGAATCATCGACGCCGCCCCACGGTGAAGCCGGATCGAGGCGATGGTGGTCGTTGATCCAGACGATACCGGCCTTGACCGAAGCGGCGAGGCGATGTGCCCGGCCGATGTCGCGGGTGCGGATCGCGGCCGCCAGCCCAAACGGCGAGTCGTTGGCAAGCCGCAGCGCGTCGGCCTCGTCCTTGAAAGGAGTCACAGAGGTGAACGGTCCGAACACTTCCTCCTGGAAGATGCGCATGTCTGAGCGCACATCGGCAAACACGGTGGGCTCCACGAAGAAGCCGCTCTCGTGGCCGGGCACCTTGGCCGCCACGCCGCCGGCGATCAGCCGCGCGCCCTCATCGCGGCCATACTTGGAATAGGTCAGTACGCGGTCGCGCTGCCGTGCCGAGATCACCGGGCCGAGCTGCGTTGCGGGATCGAAGGGATCGCCAATGCGGATCGAAAGCGTCTTCGCCCTCAGCTTCTCGACGAATTCGTCGTAGATCGAGGCCTGCACCAGATGGCGCGAGGCGCAGACGCAGGTTTGTCCCGCGCCGATGAAGGCGCCGAACGCCGCGTAGTTGACGGCGCGATCGACGCCGAAATCCTCGAACACCATGACCGGCGTCTTGCCGCCGAGCTCCATGGTCTGGTGCGCAAAGACTTTTGCCGCGGCGCTGCCGGCGATGCGGCCGGCCTCGGTGCCGCCGGTCAGCACCAGCTTGTCGATGTCAGGGTGTTCGGCGAGCATCTTGCCGGCGCTCTGGCCAAGCCCGAGCACCACATTGAACACGCCGGGCGGCAAGCCGGCGTCGGAGAATATCCTGGCCAGTTTCAGCGTCGTCAGCGGTGTGTATTCGGAAGGCTTCACGACGGTGACGCAGCCGGTCGCCAGCACGGCGGCGAGCGACTTGCACAGGATCATCAGCGGATGATTGAACGGCGTGCAATTGGCGACAACGCCGATCGGCGTACGCAGCGTATAGTTCAGGTACGAGCCCTCGACAGGGATCACGGAATCGCGCCGCGACAGTGCAAGGCCAGCAAAGTAGCGGAAGAAATCCGGCAGGCGCGACAGTTGCGTGCGGGTTTCGTTGACGGGCCGCCCGTTGTTGAGCGTCTCCAGCCGGTAGAGCGCATCGAGATTGGCCTCGAACGCGTCAGCCAGCCGGTTGACCAGTCTGGCGCGGGCGCGAATGTCCATGCCGCCCCATGCCTTGCCTTCGAAGGCGGCACGCGCGCTCTTCATCGCGCGGTCGATATCTTCAGCGGTCGAATTCGGGATCCGCGCTATCACGTCGCCCGTGGCGGGATTGCGGACGTCGAGCATCTCGCCGCGTCCGGCCTCGATCTCCTGGCCGTCGACGAAATTGCCGTGGACCTCGATCTCGATGGCGCCGGGTTTTGAGGGGATGGTCATGCGTCCCTCGCTTCGACGATGACGGCGTTGCGCTTCAGCGCCGGCAGCACGCGTTTTTCGGTCTGCGTGATATGGGCCTTGATGATGCGTGCGGCGGCGCGGCTGTCGCGCTTCTGCATCGCCTCGATCAGCGCGACATGTTCCGCGACAAGCGGCGCCGGGTTGTGACTCTTCACGTTGGCGACGCTGACCCGCACCAGCCGGTCGGCCTGGCCGATCAGGTCGCATAGCGCTGCGGCCATCCGCCGGTTGCCGGAGGCGTGGGCGAGCGCGCTGTGGAAGGCGCGGTTATAGGCGATGAAGTCCTCGTGGCTGCCGGAGAAACGGCGAAATTTGTTCAGCGCCTTCAAGGTCTCGTCGCCGGCATTGTCGATCGCCTCGGCGACGCAGGCTGGCTCCAGCGCCAGACGGAAGCGCAGCAGGTCGCGCGCATCGGCCAGCGAGATCGGGTTGACGCGATAGCCCTGGCGCGGCTGCACCGTGACGAGATGTTCGCGCTCCAGCCGCAGCAGCGCCTCGCGCACCGGCTGGCGGCTTACCGCATAGCGCTCGGCGAGCTCCTGTTCGCGCATATCATCGCCGGGAGCCAGCTCGCAGCTCAGAATATCAGCTCGCAGCTTCTCGTAGACATTTTCCCGCAAAAGCATCGAATTTCCTTGCCTGAGAGACCATGTATCTGGCATTCGTGAAATATCACGTCAAGGCTTTAACCCGGATCGCGCGGATTCGTGATCGAAGCATTGTCGAGGAGAAAAAACAGCGATGGACCTGCTTTTTGCGAACGGCACGGTGAATGCAGCTCAGTCGGGCGACGGGCCGCCGCTATTCCTGTTCCACTCGCTGCTCTCGGACCGCGCCAGTTTTGACGCCATCGTTCCGGCCTTGTCGCGCGCGTTTCGTGTGATCGTGCCTGAATTGCCGGGGTTCGGCCGCTCGCAGGCTGTGCGCGGCGGCCTTGCGGCGGTGGCGGACCGGATGGCGGAAGCGGTGAGAGATGCATCTCGCGGCGAAGGCGCGATCGTGCTTGGCAACGGCTATGGCGGTTTCGTCGCGCTGCAGATGGCGATCCGCCATCCCGGCATCGCGCAAAAGCTCGTTCTCGCCGATTGCGGCGCGGCGTTTTCCGAGCCGGGCCGCCAGGCCTTCCGCAACATGGCGGCTGCCGCGGCCGCAAAGGGCCTGTCAGCGATCACCGATGTCGCGATGAAAAGGTTGTTCGCGGAAAGTTTCCAGGCTCAGCATCCTGATCTGATGCGCGATCGCCGCGAGGCGTTTCTGCGCACCGACCCCGAGGTGTTTCGCGCCGCCTGCGACGCGCTGGCCGCGCTCGACCTGCGCCCCGAAGTCAGCAAGGTCAAGGTGCCCGTGCTCGTGCTGGTCGGCGAACATGACGAGGCGACGCCGCCGCCGATGTCGCACGAACTCGCCGGCCTGTTGCCGCAGGCGCATCTGGAGATCATTCCCGGCTGCGCCCATGTCCCGCAGTTGCAGGCGCCGCAGGTCTTTCTCGAAGTCGTCGGGGATTTTCTGCCGGCGGCGAGTTCTGCGCCGGCGTGACAACGCATGCGGTGCAGGCGGCCGATGCCGGTTATTTGAGCAGGAGCGCCGCAATATCCCTTTCCCCGCGCGATCCTCCCCGCCTAGTCTGGTGCGGGGCTTTGGGCAGCGAGGGCGATGCGCGATATCCTGGAATACTGCATCGGCGGAGCGAAGCGGCGCGTGGCCGCTGGCACCGAGGTCTTGCATGAAGGCGGCCGCACCGGGCACCTCTATGTCCTGATCGAGGGCCGGCTCGAGGTGATCAAGGGCGATGCTGTCGTGGCGACCCTGACCGAGCCGGGCGCGGTGCTCGGCGAAATGAGCGTGCTGCTCGATACGCCCCATACCGCATCGGTACGCGCGGCGCAGGATTCCACGGTCTACGAGATTGACGACGCCGCTTCCTTCCTGCGCAAGCAGCCGGCGGTCGCCATCCTGATCGCGCGGATGCTGGCGCAGCGGCTCAACGTCGCCAACTCCTATCTCGCCGACCTCAAGCGGCAATATGCCGGCCACGGCACGCATCTGGCCATGGTCAGCGAAGTCCTGCAGAGCATGATCAACCTGCCGCCGTCTGAGGTTGCGCCAGGATCGGATCAGCAATCCGATCCAAGGTTATGAGCCAGTCCGGCGGCTTGGTGATCGGCAGCGCCGGGCGCCTCAGCTCGGCCTTGAGGTCGATGTAGCGCGCATCGCCCGCCGGCAGCCAGAACGCCAGCTCCTCGTCGAGATCGAGCACGATATAGACCGGCGGCCTTCCCGGCTGCAGGCCGGTATTGAACACCCAGGTATCGCCGAGCCGGTCGTACCACGAGCCGTCGGTGATGAACGGCGATTGATGCACATGGCCCGAGATCACCATCGAGGGCTGGTACTGCCCGATCCATTGCACGAGATCGATATCGCCGAAGAAGCGCTTGCCGCCCCAGCTGGTCGGCGAATTCGCAGGCGGCGCGTGATGCGCCCAGATCCAGCGCTTCGCCCGCCGCGCGGCTGCTCCCTGCAACTGCTCCACGAGCTGCTGCTTGACCTTGGGGCCGTCCCACCACGGACAAATCGTGAAGAAGGTGTCGCCGATCGCAAGGCTGTCGCCATCGCAGGCGATGCCGAGCTCGCGCACATCGCCGAGCCAGCGCGCGATCTTCTCGCCCTCCGCGCTGCGCTCGTCGAGATCATGATTGCCCGAGCAGAGGATGACCTTGGTCATCCCGGACAGCAGCGTGAGATACTTCTTCACCACTAGGATCTGGGCGCGGAAATCGACGAACGAGCCGACGTCGAGCGCATCGCCGGCAAAGATCACGAGGTCGAATTGCGGCGCGGCCGCCAGCAACCAGTCGAACTGCGGCAAGGAATAATGCAAGTCGGCGACGACCAGACAGCGCATGCAAATGCTCAAAAAATGGGCGCGCAAGGGCTCGCGCATACGGATTGCATACAAGAAACGTACCGGGTTGGAACCAGGACGGCGCGGCCGATGCCCGCAGGCCGCGAAATGCGCCTAGCCGCGCGCAATATGCAGTGTTTTCGCCAGGTTGGAGATCCACGACCGCCGCTCGCGCACCAGTCGGAAGCCGAGATTGTCCGGGGGCACGCCGACCGCGCAGCCGCCGGCACGGGCATCCCTGATGAAATCGGTGACATAGGAGCGGTGCTGGCCTTCCACGACGCGGACGCCGCAATTGGCCTTGCTCGAGATGGTCTCGCCGGCATCGTCAAGCCGATGGCGGGTGAAGCAGGTCGAGGTCCATTCCCAGACATTGCCGGCGAGATCGGCAATGCCGTTCTCGTTGACGCCAAAACTGCCCAGGGCGCGGGGATCGCCGTCGCGATTGCGTCCGGCCTCGCGCTCATAGCGCGCGATCCAGCGCTTTGAAGGATCGTCATTGTCGACCGGCAATCCGTCATCGGCGAACTTGCTGCCCGCCGCGAACGCCCATTCCTCGTCGGTCGGCAGGCGATAGTGCTCACCGGTCTTCTGCGACAGCCAGGACGCGTAGGTATTGGCGTCATGCCAGCTCACCTGCACCGCAGGGCGGTCGGCGGCAATGCTCACGCTGCGATCGAGCGCGCGGCAGACGCCGTCATCGACGCAGGCCTGATACTGGGCGGAAGAGACCTGATGCTTCATGATGGCAAGCGGCATCTCGAAAACGATCCGCCGCAGCGGCGGCGCCGCCGGCTTGCCATCCCGGGTAAAATCGCCGGCAACGCGATAGTCCACGTTGCCGGCACGCACCTCCACGATCATTTGTTCGGTGCCGCCAGCGCCGCCGCGCAAGGGAGCATCCGAGAGCAGAGGTGCGACCGCGAGCGGGCCGGCAAGTCCGGCGACGCAGGCGAAAGCGAGTTTCAGTTTGAATGCGATCAGCATGGGGGTGCATTCGTTGAAGTGGGCGAGGGCGCCGGCGCGCGGCGCCCTCTGTTCGATGTCAGCGCGACGGAATTTCCGACGGCGCCTTCACCTGGGTCATCAGGTCGTCGTTCCACTTGCCGCCATCCACTTTGAAGTGAGCGGTGGCGCCGAGCTCGACGGCCTCGATCAGATTATGCGTGACATAGGCGTAGATACCGGGCTGCAGGAACTTGTAGGTCGCAGCTCCCGCCGAGCCGCCGCGGATGAACCAGGTCTCCAGCCCAATCTCTGGGGCATTGCCGAACTTGCCGGTCTCCCAGACATAGTCGCCATGGCCGCCGATCAGGTGCGGACGGCTGTCGCGGTTGGCCTGCGAGTGCACGATCAGCACGGTCTCGCCGACTTTCGCGGTCAGCGCATTCTTGCCGGTCAGCGCGCCCACCTTGCCGTTGAACACGACATGGCTCGGCGTCAGCTTGCGCATCACCTCGACGGTGTCGTTGTAGGACTCGCCCGGCGAGTCGTAGGACTTGAAGTTGCCCTTCTCGTCGCGCGGCACATAGAGGTCGAACTCGCCGATGTAGTAGGCGCGGTCATACTTGACCGGCTTGCCCTTGCCGTCGGTCAGGCCCTCGCGCGGCAGCACCATCACGGTGCCGGCCATGCCGGAGACCACGTGCCAGGGGATCATCGGGCCGCCCGGCGCGCAGTGATAGACGAAGGTGCCGGTGCGCGTCGCCTTCCAGCGCAGCGTCACTTGCTCGCCGGGATTGACCAGCGTCAGCTCGGCGCCGCCTAGCGCGCCGGTCGCGGAGTGGAAGTCGACATTGTGCGGCATCGAGTTGGTGACGGGGTTGACCAGCGTCACCTCGACATAGTCGCCCTCATGCACGACCATCATCGGGCCCGGCATCGAGCCGCCGAAAGTCATGGCCTGGAAGGTGGTGCCTTTATCATCGATGACGACCTTCTTCTCCTCGATCGTCAGCGTGAACTCGATGATCTTCGGGCCCTGCTTGGTCGCCTGCTCATGCGCGTGCACGAAGGGCGGCGCGACCAGCTCGATTTTCTGGCGCGGCAGCTTCAGATCGTCGGCGGCTTTCGTGGTTGCAGGCACAGCCAGCAGCAGGGCTGCAGCGGCGGCGCTCAATAAGGCTCCTCTGCGGGTCAACATTGCAATGCTCCTTCGTTTGATTGCGGCCGCACTCTGCTCCTTTCCTTGCGAGGGAATTTGCGCTGCAACAACTAGCCAGGGATCGGCCACTACTTAAGGAATCATACGTAGGTCGGTGCGCCGCCGAGCCTGCAATTTACGGCGTGATAACCAACATGATCGCCGTCGTCAGCGACAGCGACAGAAGCGCAATGCCGGCCGCAAAGCTCGCCCACATCCACGCGGGCGTACCCGTTCCGGCGGCCTCACGTTGGCCGGTGCGGAGATCACGGCAGGGCGGCATCTGGCAGCAACACATGGCCCGCGCGGGTCCGGTGATGGATATGCCGTCGATGTCGCGCGAAAGCGCCGCGGCTACCTTGCGCTAGCGCAAGGAATTGCCGCCGGCGTTTGGGGCTGCGGATTTGACGGAGCGCAAGCTACCCGCGGCGCTACGCGTGTAAGAACACGGGCGATCCGGGCGCCGGTCAGGCTCCCGCAGCAGTCCAGCGGGGAAATCCGGGGCGATGAGGCCAGATCTTGCGACTTGTTACGGGCAGGAGCGCCTGCCGCGCTACACCAGCTATCCCACCGCGCCGCATTTCTCGCCCGCGATTGGGGCTGCGACCTACGCCGAATGGCTGAGGGCGATCCCGCGTCAGGCCAGCGCCTCACTTTATCTGCACGTGCCGTTCTGCCGATCGATGTGCTGGTATTGCGGCTGTCACACCACGGTGGCGCGACGCGACGGACCGATCGCCGTGTATGAGTCGGCGCTCCGCTGCGAGATCGACCAGGTCGTCCGCGCAATCGATCGCCGCATCCGCGTCGAGCACATCCATTTCGGCGGCGGCACGCCGACCATCATGGCGCCGGAATCCTTCGCCGACCTGATCGGGCTGATCCGGCATTGTTTCTTCGTAGCGCCCTCGGCGGAGGTTGCGGTCGAAATCGATCCGCGCACGCTGTCCGGCCCCATGATCGAGGCGCTGGCGCTCGGCGGCGTCAACCGCGCCAGCCTCGGCGTGCAGAGTTTTGATCCCAAAGTGCAGCGCGCCATCAACCGTGTGCAGAGCTTTGCGCAGACGGCCGCCGCCACCAATGGCCTGCGCCGCGCCGGCGTCACGGGCATCAATTTCGACCTGATCTACGGGCTGCCGCACCAGACGGTGGCTTCTTGTCTCGATACGGTCGCGCGCTGCGTCGAGCTGCGCCCCGATCGCCTCTCGGTGTTCGGCTATGCGCATGTGCCTTCCTTCAAGAAGCATCAGCAGAAGATCAGGGAGGAGTGGCTGCCCGACAGTCTCGAGCGTCACGAGCAGGCAAGCGCGATCGCGGAGGGCTTGCGCGAGGCCGGCTATGTGCAGATCGGACTCGATCATTTTGCGTTGCCGGAAGATTCCATGGCGCGCGCGCTGAAGGGCGGCGCGCTGCGTCGCAATTTCCAGGGTTACACTACCGATCAAAGCAGCATTCTGCTCGGCTTCGGCGCCAGCGCCATCGGCCGCCTGCCGCAGGGCTTTGTGCAGAACGAGGTGGCTATATCAGCCTATTCGCAGGCCGTCGCGCAGGGCAGGCTCGCCACCGCGCGCGGCTACGCGCTCAGCGATGACGATCGCCTGCGCGCCGAAATCATCGAGCGCATCATGTGCGATTTTGCCGTCGATCTCGGCCAGATCTGCGCGCGCCACGGCTCGGCCGCAAACGAAATGCTGCAATCTGCGACGCGGCTGCAGGAGCTGGTCGCCGACGGCATTGTCGAGGTCGAGGGATCGTCGCTGGCGGTGCCTGCCGACTCACGCTTCCTGGTGCGCAGCGTCGCCGCCGCCTTTGACGCGCATCTCGACCGCTCGCAGCGGCTCCACAGCCGCGCAGTGTGAAACCAGGGCGTGAAGGTAGGGCAGGCTGGTGGGCCCGCGTGCCCTCACATTTTCATTTCTTCTTTTGTTTGAGCCCGTCTATCGTCGGAGAAGCGGCGATCCTGTCCTTCAAGTCGGTGCAGGTCTTGCGCGCTTCCGCCACCATGAGCGAACAGCTCTCGATTTGCTCAAAAACGCGCTTGGCTTCCTTGCGATACCGTTCTGCAACTTCCCTCAGTTCGTCAGTGACGCCGAGGGCCTCGCTCATCATGGCCTCGCATTGCTTGACGCGTTCGACCAGCTCGGTACCGATCGATTCGATTTCCTTCGCCGTCGCTTCGTATTCGCCAACGACGGCTTCCGCTGACAACCTGCCGATTTCCGTGGCTCCATCGCGGTGCTCGACATATTCCGGTATCGTGGCCGGCGCATGGACCATCGGGGTGACAGAATTGGCAGTTCGGGGTTCGTTGAGCGTCGACCTGCTTCGAACCTCGTGCTGAATCTCACGTTCCATGTTCGTCAGGAATTTTTCGTTTGTTGGCTGCGCCATGACTATTGTCCCTTCGCTAAATTGAGGGAAACTCATCCAAGTAATGTGTTGGGATGCTCCGGTTCTATTGGGTTGGGCAACACCTTTGGTCCGTTAAGCTTACAAATTGAGACTAACGCCGACGATGCAGGTTAATTCTGGAACCCGAAGCCAATCTACGCTACCCGGCATTTGAGCATCGCTGCTGTTCTGGAGTACACGCCGTGGTCAAGTGCCCTCGTGGGGCGCCTGTTCGGCGAGCGCAAAGATCTTCTCGGGCTCGCGCAGCACGATGCGCTGCCGTCCGCTTTCGATCAGGCCCGCCTGTTCCCAGCTCGACAGGATGCGGCTGACGGTGTGCAGAGTCGTGCCCGTCATCTGCGCGATGTCCTGCCGGCTGATCGGAAAGTCGATCTCGATACCGGCATCGACCTTGCGGCCGGATTGCCGGGCAAGGCGCACCAGGGCATGCGCGACGCGCTGTTCGACCTGCTCGGTCGACATCTCGACCACGCGGGTGAAGGATTCCTGCAATCGGTTGCCGATGGCTTGCAGCGTGTTGGTGGCCAGCACCGGGAATTTCGCGACAAGCCGCGGCCAGGCCGCCGATGGCCAGACCAGCGCCACGCTGTCGTCGACCGCGGTTGCGGTGGCCGGATATTGCTTTAGCCCCATCGCGGGAGCGACGCCGAAAATCTCTCCCGGCGCGACGTAGCGCATCACCACCTGCTCGCCGGTCGGCGTGGTCTTGCTGGCGCGGACATGGCCGTGCAGCAGCAGGAAGAACGAATGCGCCTCGTCGCCTTGCGAAAACACCTCGCTGTTCCTGGGATATCGAACGGAGCGGGCTTCGCGGAGGATTTCGGCGAGTTCCTCGCCGGAAAATCCCGCAAACATCGGCAGGTCCGCCACCAGCGAACTGTCGACCGCGGCCATATACCCTCCAGAACAATAATGTGAACCGAGTCTAAGGCGCGATCCCGCCCGATCAAGCGGAAGTTTGCGCTGGCGCAACCCATCCCACAACCGCCGGCGCTAGACAATTCCTGAGAACGCCTCGCAGGGGCGATAATCTTTGGAGAAAGATCATGCGCAAGGTGATGACGTTGGCTGCGTTTGCGGTGCTGATGAGCGCCAGCATGACGCTGGCGGCCGAAGTTGAAGTCAAGATGCTGAACAAGGGCGCCGAGGGCCTGATGGTGTTCGAGCCGGCCCTCGTGAAAGTCGCGCCCGGCGACACCGTCAAGTTCGTAGCGACCGACAAGAGCCACAATGCTGAATCGATCAAGAACATGTTGCCGGAAGGCGCCGCGCCCTTCGCCGGCAAGATGAATGAGGACGTCGCCGTCACCTTCGACAAGGCGGGTGTCTACGGCGTCAAGTGCATGCCGCACTACGCGATGGGAATGGTGGCGCTGGTCGTGGTCGGCAAGCCCGACAATCTCGATCAGGCCAAGGCGATACCGCAGACCGGTAAGGCGAAGCAGGTATTCGCGGCGCTGTTCGAGCGGCTGACGCAGCAGGCGGCGGCCAAGTGAGCGGCGCGGCGGCAGTAGCGGGCCCGGGTAAGGGCGCGGCGGGCGTTCCCCGCTCGCGCGCCTATCTGGGTCCCGCGCTGTTTGCCAACGGCTTCCGGCCGTTCTTTCTGCTCGGCGCGATCCAGGCGGGGCTTTCGATCCTGGTCTGGCTTCCGCTGTTCTATGGCGAACTGAAGCTTCTCTCCGCATTCGCGCCGCGCGACTGGCATGTGCACGAAATGCTGTTTGGCTATTTGCCGGCGATCATCACCGGATTCCTGTTCACGGCGATCCCGAACTGGACCGGCCGGTTGCCAATCCGCGGCGCGCCGCTGGTCACACTCGTCACGATCTGGATCGCCGGGCGAATTGCCGTGACGTTCTCCGCCGTGACCGGCTGGTGGCTCGCGATGCTGATCGATGCTAGCTTCCTGCTGCTGGTCGCAGCCGCGGCCGCGCGCGAGATCGCGGCAGGGCGAAACTGGCGTAACCTCAAGGTCGTGGCGATTGTCGCCCTGCTGCTGGCGGGCAATGTCGCCTTCCATCTCGAAGCGCATTTTGCCGGCAGCGCCGATATTGCCATCCGCATCGGCATTGCCGCCGTGGTGATGCTGCTCGCGCTGATCGGGGGGCGCATCATTCCAAGCTTCACCCGCAACTGGATGGTCCGGGAAAATCCCGGCCGCTTGCCGGTGCCGTTTGGCCGCTTCGACGTGGTCGTGGTTGCGCTCGGTGCGCTGGCGCTCGCCGGCTGGATCATTGCGCCGGACAATCGCGCGGCAGGCGTAGCGCTCGGCCTCGCCGGATTGATGCATTTCGTTCGCTTGACCCGCTGGGCTGGCGACCGGACGCTGCGCGAGCGGCTGCTCACGATCCTGCATGTCGGCTATTTCTTTGTACCGCTCGGCTTCCTGCTCAATGCGATCGCCGCGTTCGGTCTGCTTCCGCCCAGCGCCGGCGTTCATGCCTGGATGGCAGGCGGCGCCGGCATCATGACCTTGGCGGTGATGACCCGCGCCTCGCTCGGGCACACCGGCCAGGCACTGACAGCCTCCGCCGCGACGCAGGCGATCTATGCTGCCATCATCGTCGCCGCGCTGGCGCGGGTCTGCGCCGTCATCCACCCCGCGCAAGGCGAGCTGCTGCTGCACGTCGCGGCGCTGGCATGGGTCGCCGCATTCCTCGGCTTCGCACTGGCTTACGGGCCGCTGTTGCTCGGCCATGGCGCGCGACGTCGTACCGCCTGACGCTTCCTCACCTCGCTCCGGCCGGCGCTTTCAGTCCGACGGTGCGTCCCGGAAAACCCGCGGCGTCGAAGTAGCGCGTCAGGCCGACAAACTGCATGTTGACGATCGTGCGCAGGCCGTTGTCGCCTTGCTTCGACACGAGGTCCGCCCGCCACGGCCAGACCGGCTTTCCGCCCTTCAGGGCCTCGGTAAGCGGGCGGCCGCGCAGCTTGCCGACCGGCGGGAGAGTAACACCGATAATTTTCTCGAGCGTCGGCGCAATATCGGCGTTGCTGACCGGCGCGGTGTCGTTGAAGCCTGCCTTGAACGCAGGTCCGACGGCGGCCATGAAGTTTCCGGTATCGGCTCGGCTGAAGCTGCCGTGATGACCTTGCCCCTGCAACAGGGTGGTGTCCGATACGGTCACGCTGCAGAACAGCGGCTGATCGCATCCCGTCGTCTCCGAGCGGAAATTCACCACGATGGCCGGCGTCGGCGTCCGCGCTCCGCCCTTGAGGCTGACCCTGCTCATCGGCAACGTACCGGGAACGGGTCCGAGATCATCGCGCACGAAGACGCCGCTGGTGTAGTCCTGCGCAAGCAGTGCCTTGACCACCTGTTTCACCAGCGTCCTGGCGTTGTCTTGCGGCAGATAGATGAGATCGTTGCCGCCGTTGGCGCCGACCACGACATCGGGTTTGGCCGGGTCGCTGCCGATGGAAGCGCTGGCGCGGCGCGGATACTTGCCTGCCTTGTAATCGATGGCAGGCCCCTTGGGCGATGGCTCATGCAGCGGCAGGCCCAGCGCCTGCGCGAGATCAATGGCAAGGAAGCCGGGCGGCAACTGCCCTTCGGGCACTTTGTCATCGTACTTCAGTTTCGCGGACGGACTGGTCTTGCTTTGCTTCGACACCGTGCTGAAGCCGTGGTCGGCGGTGACGAAGATATTCGTGTCGGCCTCAAGTCCCAGCTCCTTCAGCGCAGCGACGATCGCTGCGAGATCGTCGTCCGCCACCTTGATGGCGGCAAGCGACGTCGGCCCGTTGATGCCGGGAGTGAGCTCATTGACGCTGTCGCGCTGCGAGTGCTGGGTGCCGTCGGGATCGGACGACCAGTACAGCAGCATGAACGGCTTCTTGCTCTCCTTGAAATGCGGCAGCAGCACCTTGGTGACGATGTCGCGATAATATTTCTGCTGAACGATGTTGGTCGCCTTGCCCGGATTCTCGCGCTGGGCGCGACCCGGCGTTTCCAATGCCAGTCCCTGCTTCTTGAGCATCTCGACGACTTCCGGCCGCAACACGATGCCGTTCTTCTTGCCGGTATCGTCATCGAAGAAAATCGTGGTCTTGCCCTCGAGCTGGGTCAGGTCGTGGATGCCCACGGGCCCGACCTTGCCCAATGCCGCCGTGAGGTAACCCTTCTCACGCGCGGCCGCCATGATGGAGCGCTCCGCAATGAAGTTGCCGCCGTGATGCTGATTCAGCTCGCTCAAGACGGCATTGTCCTGGATGAACGGCGTTATGGTTTGGGCGGCGCTGGCAACGGGAAAGCCGGTGTAGAACGTGTTGCCGAAATCTCCGGTGTCGCCGATCAGGTGACCGGTCGCAATCACCGAGGCGTTTGCGGTGGTGATGGTCGGATAGACCGAATGGCTGTTCGAGAAGTTGACGCCGGTATCCCGCACCCGGGCGAAGGTCGGAGCGCGCTCCGGCGTAACGGCCGCGGCCCGCAAGCCATCGGCGACGAAGAGGATAACGTTCTGTTGCGCGTTGGATGGCAGCGTGCTCGCCAACATAGCGAGCATCGCGCAGACGATCAGTTTCCTCATGGCGCCCCCCGGCATTACTGATTGTTTCAGCGCAGTATGAGGGAGAGTGGCGTTCGCGCCAAGCACCTGGCGGAGGTCATTTCGCGGTCGAGGCGACCGCGAGCCTTACGCCGGCGCCACGGCGCGGGAAAATACCACTTCCACCAGCGTGCCGGTATGCGGCCCCGGCTTGATGTGGAATTGCGCGCGGTTGGCCTCCACCAGCGCCTTGGTCAGGGACAGGCTGACGGCGGCGGCATCGGAAGCCTCGTCCGGGCCGCGGGTGCGGAACGGCTCCAGCGCGGCTGCGACCTGGTTGTCGTTCATCGCCTGGCCGGTATCGCGCACGCGCAGCACCACCTCGCCGAAATCCGACAGCGCGGTCGAGACGATCACCTGGCCGCCGGCCTTGGCGAGATGGATCGAGTTGCCGATCAGGTTCATCGCGATCTGGCGCAGCGCGCGGGCGTCCGCGACCACAGGCGGCAGCGTATGCGCCAGCGAGGTGCGGATGATGATGCGCTCGCGGTTGGCCTGCGGCTGCATCACCGCGACGCAGTTCTCCACCATCTCGTTGAGGTTCTGGTTGGTGAAGGCAAGATCGAGCTTGCCAGTCTCGATTCGCGACATATCGAGCAGATCATTGATGATGCTGATCACCTGCTGTCCGGAGCTGCGGATATCCTTCAGATACTCGCCATAGCGCTCGTTGCCGAGCGCGCCAAAGCGCTCGCCGATCATCACCTCGGCAAAGCCGATGATGGCGTTGAGCGGCGCGCGCAGCTCGTGGCTGATCTTGGCCAGCATATCGGACTTGGCGCTGGCGGCGCGTTCGGTGAGGCGCTTCGCCTGCTGCAATTCGCTCTCGCTCTTGCGGCTCTGCGACAGGTCGCGGAACACGGCGAAGAAGTTCGGTCCCTCGGCGCGGGTGCGGCCGATGGTGAGCGACAGCGGAATGAAGCCGCCCTGTCGCACGCGGCCGAGCGTCTCGCGGCCGTGGTCGAGCAGGCTGGCGACCCCTGCGGATTTCACGCCGGCAAAATATTCGAACACGCCGTGCTGGCTTTCCGGCGCAAAGAGGTCGACGAGATTGTGTTTGACGAACTCCTCGCCGTCATAGCCGAACAGCGCCTCGGCGCTGCGGTTGCAGGCGTTGATGTTGCCTTCCTGGTCGAACATCACGATGCCCTCGGTCGTGGTGTCGAGAATGGCGCCGAGCTCTTCGGCGTCGGCTTCGCCGGCGGTGGGCGGCAGGGCCGGTGGCATTGGTGGCGCGGGCTCCGATACGACCGGCAAGGAGACGGGCGCGGCGTCGACCGGACCTTCCGAGCAGATCAGCGCGAGCGCCGCTTCATCATCCCAAGAGATCGTGTGCAGGCGCGCGGCGGTCGCGATCGGCCCGGTGCCTTGCTTGTCGGCTTGTTCCACGGTGATCGTTACCGGCGTGCCGGCTTCCGATGTGCTGCTCGCGGTCGAAACCCCCGGCTCGACATAGAGCGCATCGAGCCCGCCGGCATCTTCCAGCGCATGTAGGCTGGCGTAGCCGATACGCCTGAGAAGCGCCGGGTTGGCGTAGAGCAGGCGATCGAGGCGGTAGATCAAGACCCCCGCCGGAAGCAGATCGAGCAGCGCCTTGTCGCGCCTCGACTGTCCGCGCGCCGGCGGCTCCGGCGGCGCCAGCCAGTCGGCCGCCGGCGGCGCCTGGGCGATTTCGGGCTCGGTGACGATTTCGGGAGCCGGGCTTTCGGCGGCGGCTGCCGCGCTCGCTTCACCGTTGTCGCCATTGTCGAGCCGCGCCGACAATTGACGCGCGAGCTCGTTGAAGGCGCTGTTCTCGACCGGCGTCAGCGCGGGCGACTTGGTCTCAGTGGCCGGGCGGAACGGCAGCACATTGTCCGGCGTCCCGGCAGGCATCTCAGCCGGCAATTCCGGCGCGGTCGGCGCCAAGGGTTCTAGCGTGTCCACGGCTGTGTCCAGATCGGTTTGAAGTGAATTCTCGGCAACAACGCCTTCGGCAATCTCGTTCGCGCGCGCCGGCTCTGCTTCTGCATCGGCCACAGGGTTATCGGAGGAGGGCGGCTGCGGATGGGGCGGCGAAATGGAGATTCCATGTTTTCTGAGCAGTTCGAGCCGCGCCAGCCCGGCGATATCCCGGCACACGCCAAAGCCGCGGTAGCCGGCAAACTGCTGTTCGCCGTCGAGCGTCGGCACGCCGGAAAGCTCGACCGGCAGATAGCCGCCGTCGACCGGCCAGTTCAGCGTGACGCCGCTGAATGTGTCGCGCGAGGCAAGCGCGTTCTGCATGCGCGCGTCGGCATCGACGCCGAGCGTGTTTGCAACATCGCGCCAGGGATGACCGGCCAGGCTTTCGGTGAGTGGCCCCATCAGTTTCAGGAATTCATCCGACACGATCGAGAAGCGGCCTTCGCGATCGGTCTGCCATCGGAAACGCAGCGGATGGCGGCGCTCGCCGAGGATGGCGTCTTCGTCGTCATGATCGAGCGCGGACGGAAATTCAGGCTCAAGCGCGGGTGACTGAGCTGTCGTCGCCGCCGCGGGTTGGACGCTGGCTGCGGTCGGCTGCTGCACGTCCTGCCTTGGCTCGTCAGGCTCGCTCATCGGCTCGTCTTTCGCAGCGACCGGCGCGTCGTCTTCCGCGAACGCATCGAACAGCGCAAATTCAACCGGCGCTTCGCCCGACTGCTCTGGTCTTTCGTAGTCGGCAAATGCCGCCGGCGCCTCAGTGTCCGGCTGCATGACGGGCGTAACCTCAACCGCAACAGGATCAATGTTGGCTTCGGCTTGCGGCGGTGCTGTGACAACCGTTTCGGCCGGCTTCCTCGTTCGCGCGATCCTCACCGCGGCGACGACGAGCACGCCATGCCTGCCATCGGGAAAATCGATCCGCGAGCAGCTGCAGGTCGCGAGCATGCCGGCGGCAGCGCCAAAGCCGCGCAGCCGCTCCATGCGAACCGCGCCGTCCGGATTCAGCCGGCCTGCAAGCTGCGCGATTTGCCGGCGGTGCGGATCGGCGGGGCTGAAGGTCTTTGCGGTGAGGGCCGCCGCATCGCGCGCACCGAACGCGTCGACGCCGAGCGGATTGGCCCACAGGATGCGCGTGCCGTCGGCGGACCACAGCCATGCCGGCCACGGGCCATTGGCATGCGCAGCGAGCCGCGGATCGCTCGCGCCCGGCACCATGAAATCCGCATCACTCATCGAACTGGTTTGACCGCGCTGTCTGGTTCTGTCGCCGCCGCGACGGTGGAAGTTAACGTCCCGTTAGTATCGCCCGCGCCCGAGGGGCAGGTCCACGCTCGCCCGCCGATAACCTTAACCCGGCAGGAGCTTTTGGGTGCCTCCTGCGTTGTCTTGGGCGTTAGCCATTGCAAATGACCGCGGGAGGTCCACGATGGCGATCGGCAAGATCAGGCCGCGCCTTAGGGGCCTGGGACGGGCGAGTCAAACGGTGAAACCAGGAGTGGCCCATGAGTGACGATGGACGTGATCCTTTCGCGATTCCGAAGGACATGCGCGCGATGGCGGAGGCGAGCTTCGATCAGGCCCGCAAGGCCTTCGACAAGTTCATGGAGAGCGCCAAGGCCACCGCCGGCACGATGGAGGAACGGCGGGATACCGTTCGGGCGGGCGCCAGAGAGATCGGCGGCAAAGCCGTGTCCTACGCCGAGAAGAACGTCCAGGCCTCCCTCGACTATGCCCAGTCCCTGCTCAAGGCCAAGGATCTGCCCGAGGTCATGAAGCTGCACAGCGAATATGTGCAGTCGCAGATGCGATCGCTGGCCGAGCAGGCGAGCGAGATGGGGCAAATCGTCAGCCGCGCGGCGATGGACGCCACCAAGTCGAAAAAGTGAGCTTTTTCAGAAGGTAGATGGAACTTTAGGCCGGAACCTGGGTCCGGCCCCGGACCAATTATGGGCCATTACAATTATATCTATGTCGCATCGCAACATTTTGCATTGCGTTGCACAAAATTGACATGATAAGGGTGTTCTATGTGCACGCCCGATAAGGGCACCCCCAGACTTCCGTAAATGCACAGCGTGATTCCAGTCCCGTGTCCCGGCGCTCATCCCGGAATGCACGCATGGGGTCACACAGGCTTCCCCTCACGACCCAAGGATGCTGCTACATGTCGACCGATCCGTTCTCCGCCTCCATCATTCCGTTTGAAGTTCCCGAGCAGGTCCGCGCCTTCGCCGAAAAGGGCGTTTCGCAGGCCCGCGAAGGCTACGCCAAGTTCAAGGACGCCGCCGAAGCCCACAACGGCACCATCGAGGCGGTGTTCACCAGCGTCAACAAGGGCGCCAGCGCCTACTCCGCCAAGGTGATGGAGTTTGTCAAAGCCAACTCCACCTCCTCGCTCGACTTCGCTCAGGAACTGTTCGGCGTGAAGTCGCCGGCCGAAGCGCTGGAGCTGTGGACCTCGCACACCAAGAAGACGCTCGAGACCTACACCGCCCAGGCCAAGGAGCTTGCCGAACTCGGTCAGAAGATCGCGACCGAAACCGCCGAGCCGATCAAGGCGACCGCTGCCAAGTACTACAAGCCGGCCGCCTGATTTCGTTAAGCGATTAGCGGAAAGCCCGGGCCGTCAGGTCCGGGCTTTTTTGCGCCGGAATCTGCGATGAGAACACCTCGTTCCGGCCTTGCCAAAGCCGGTCGTTGCACCTAGTTTCCGGCCAAATCGAGCCCCCTTTTTGGGGTGCCGAGGATGCAGTTGTAGCTCAGTTGGTTAGAGCGCCTGTCTGTGGAACAGGAGGTCGGTGGTTCGAGCCCACCCAACTGTACCACTCTCACTTCCAGACAAGCCGTCATACGCGTCGCAGCCTCGTCGGCTTGCCAACACCGCCACCTTCACCCACTATCCCCTAGGGCTTTTTGCTGCTGGGGGATTCATGAACACCAATTGCGGGTGGGGTTTCCATTTTGGTCTGGCGCTGGCGACGGTGCTGTTCGCTTCCATCCTTTCCAATTCCGCTTTCGCCTACACGCCGGAACAGCAGCAGGCTTGCACGCCCGACGCGATGCGGCTCTGTGGCGCCTACGTTCCCGACGTCGATGCCATCACCGCCTGCATGATCGCGCGGAGGTCGCAGCTCTCGCCGGAATGCGGCCGGTTTTTCCGCGGCGGTCCGCAGCCGAGGGCGGCAGGTGCGCCGACCAACATCACGCCGGTGGTACGCAAGCCCGTTACGAAGAAGAAGCCGAAAAAGCCGAAGCCGGCGGCGACCTGATCCGCTCCGGTTTGCGCCAGAGGATTCCGAACCGGTTTTTCAAGTCTGTTCCCGCGACAGATGGACGCCTTGCTGCACGCCGGGCGATCGCCATCTCCCTCCCAAGGAGCGCGGAGTGACATCCTTGAGTGCCAATCATCACCAGATCGAACTCGACCGGCATTTTGCCTGGTTCGAGGAGAAGCTGCCGGCTGGCCCCGCGCGCTTTGTGAACTGGCTGCGCCAGCCCTCGTCGCGCCTGGTGCGGATTCCGCTCGCGTTCCTGCTGATCGTCGGCGGCATTTTCTCGTTCCTGCCGGTGCTCGGCCTCTGGATGCTGCCGCTCGGACTCCTTTTGTTCGCGCAGGACGTGCCTATGCTGCGGCCGCCGCTGATCAAGGCACTCGCCTGGGTTGAACGCAAATGGACCGAGCGCCAGCGTGCGAAGGATGCTCCTTAAGTCGCAAGCGACTCGTCCAACTGCGCTTTCCGCCGTCCAGGCCCCCACCGATGTGTGACTCAAAAGCCCACTTCGCTGCGATTCAGGCACTTCCATGGCATTGCCTGCAAATTCTCCTTTAACGAATCACTCCGCTGATTCATTTTTGGCATCTGGGGTCAATCTGGAGGCCAAGGGAATGAACGTCATTGTTTTTGCATCGCGTAAGGGGGGCTCGGGCAAAAGCACCCTGGCGGCACACCTTGCTGCTCATGTCCACAAGTCAACGAGACCGTGCCTGCTGGTCGACGGCGATCCGCAGGGGTCGCTGACGCTGTGGCACAAATTGCGCGGAACCAACGAACCGCCGATCCGCACCGCCATCCGCTCCGTCGGCGAGATCATCGCCGCCGCCAAGCGCGACGGCATGGAATGGGTTTTCATCGACACGCCGCCGAATCTTTCGGCCGTCGTCGACGATGCGATCAAGAATGCGACGATGGTGGTCATTCCGGCGCGGCCCGGTGTGTTCGACGTCAACGCCGTGCAGGAAACGATTCAGATGTGCCGCTCGGCCCGCAAGCCTTATGCGGTTGTGCTCAACGGCGCACCGGCGCAGCGCGACGGACTGGAAAGCCCGATCGTCACCATCGCTCGGGAGTCGTTGACCAAGTTCCGCGCGCCGGTCTGGGGCGGCCAGATCACCAATCGCGCCGATCTGTTGATGGCGCTCAGCCATGGCGAAGGCGCTCGCGAATATTATGCGGAAGGCCGGGCGGCGGCCGAGATCTCGCGGCTGTGGGCGGCGATCGAGCGTTCGGTGAAGGCGATCCGCGGTGCGGCGCCGGCGTCCGGCGCGATGCACAAGCAGGCGGCGTAAGACAACACGTCTCTCCGGACGTGCAAAACGCGCGGGCGTTCCGCGCGTTTTCCTTTTTGGGGATGTCGCAGCGATAGCGCCTAGGCGACCATCAGCAGGTAGACGAAGATCACCGGTGACATGGTCAGCAGCACCGACCAGATACCGACGGCCCACAGGATGTCCTCGAGGGTGAAGCTCCTCTGGTCCAGAACGTTCTGCTCAAGGCCAGGCAAGGCAGGCATAACCGGCTGCCCGATGACGGCAAGATTCTCTTGATTGTCCACGACGCGCCCCCGCGCTTTTTGTTTTCGTTGTCGTCGAGATTACGCGGCGCCCCTTAAAATCCCGGCCGCGCTTTCGCTCGTATTTGAACACAGCCGCTACCACCGATTAACCACGGTGGCGGCTCGCCGCGTATCAGGCGCCGAGTAGGCGCAAGGCCGCGACCGGCACGAAGCCGATCAGCATCGCCCACAGCGCAAACGACGACACGATCATGACGTCGTTGGTGCGCTCTGCGCGCTCATAGCTCACAAGGCTCGGATTGTTCGGCATGGTGTCCCCCCGGTTTTTGTCGTTATGGGGACATCCATAAGCCAAAGCTTTTAAGGTTGCGGGCGCGGCGTGGTACGAAGTCGAATGAATGAGTTCACCGACTCTTAACCACGCCGCGCGCCGTGAACTGCGCTACGCGCTGCGCAACATCGGCGGTATCCGCCGTTCGATTTCCCGATCGAGGGTGGCGGCGAGTTTCGCGCTTACTTCCACCATCGGCAGCCGTACCTCCGCGCTGTCGATCAGGCCGTTCCGCCGCAGCCAGTGCTTGGCGGGCGAGGGGCTCGGCTCGGTAAACAGCAGCCGCGTCAGGTCGGCGACGCCGAGCCACTGCGCTTCCGCGCCTTCTTGGTTGCCCTCCCACAGCAGCGTGCGCACCGCGGCAAAGGCTGCGGTCTCGACATGGGCGGAAAGCAGGATCGCGCCGTCGGCGCCGTCGACCAGCGCATTGTGATATTGCGCGTCCTCGCCGGTCAGCACGCGGAAGCCGGCAGGCCGGCGCCGCAAGAGATCGATGGTCTGCTCGCGGTTGGCGCAGCAATCCTTCATGCCGGCGATGTTGGGATGTTCGGCAAGCGTCAGCAGCGTGTCGTTGTCGATGCCGACGGCGGTGCGATAGGGGATGTTGTAGAGCACCAGCGGCCAGGAGGCGTGATCGGCAAGCGTCGTGAAGTGCTGCAACAGGCCGCGCTGCGAGGGACGGATGTAATAGGGGCTCGCGATCAGATAGCCGTCGATCGGCCAGGCCGCGGTCTCATCCAGCGCGTCGCACATCTTGTGAGTGCTGGCGCCCGACAGCCCGAGGAGAATCGGGATGTAGCGGCGGCTTGCGGCGATTTCGGCGCGCGTGATCGTCACCAGCCGCTCCAACTCGCTCATGGAAAGCGACATGCCTTCGCCCGATGTCGCGGCGAGAATGAAGCCGTCCACCGGCTGGCTTGCGTAATGCTGCACTAGCCGCCGCAGCGACGTCTCGTCCAGCTCGCCGTCGCGGAACGGCGTCACCAGTGGCAGCCACAGGCCGCGCAATAATTCTCTCAGGTCAGTCATAGTCCTTCTCCTCTGTGGAAAGAGCCGGAGACGGGACCAACAAAAAACCCCGTCCGAACGGCGGGGTTTGAGATCGGCTTGAGCTTTCAGAAAATTTCAGCGCGCGCGATCACAAGTCCCCGGCAGGGGACCTTTTTTCGACTGCGCTGCGACACACGGAAACGTGATCATCGTTCAATCATGCGAGCCGGGGCGCGCGATGTCAACGGCACGACATTGCACCGAGCCGAGACGATTGCACTGCCTCACGAAAACACGGGAAGAAAAAAAGCCGGGCCCAAGAGAGCCCGGCTTAGGTATTGGCCACGTGAGGCCGACACAATCACCTTCCAAGAGGGATTACTGAACGTCCGCGCCACTGGAGGAGGGGGACAAATGCGTAACGCGAAAGCTCAGCGTACGGTCATTATGCGGTGCGTCGTCGCCTTGCAGCAACTGGCCGGGCCGCATGTCAGACATGCGGACTCCGGACGGCTCGTGCGAAATCGGCGTTTTATGACGGCCAGCGCTGCGCCTTGCTGACCACGAAATCGCGGAACACCTGCACCCGCGCGACCGTTTTCAGCTCTTCCGGATAGACGAAGTAGGTGTCGAGCTGGATCGAGTCGGACTCGCCGAACAGCTGCACCAGGCGGTTGTTCTCTTCGACGAGATAGTCGGGCAGCGCGGCGATGCCGAGGCCCTGCTGGCAGGCGCGAACGAGGCCAAGGATGTTGTTGACCTTGAAATAAGCCTCGCGCGGTCCGGAACCGTTGCGGCCGGCTTCGATCAGCCAGCTGCGGTTCTGCAGGTGCGTCGGCACCTGGGCGTCGCTCAGCATGATGATGCGATGCTGGTCGAGATCATCGAGCGTGCGCGGCGTGCCAAAGCGCTTGATGTATTCCGGCGAACAATAGGCGTGGAAGCCGATCGAGAACAGCTTGCGCTGGATCAGATCCGGCTGGGTCGGCTTGCGGGTGCGGATCGCGACGTCAGCCTCGCGCATCGACAGATCGAGTTCTTCATCGGTGACGATCAGCGAGATGCGGATATCCGGATAGAGCGCGGTGAATTCGTCGAGCCGCGGAATCAGCCAGTTGATGCCGAGCGCGGGAGGCGTCGTGATCTTGAGGTCCCCGCTCGGCCGCTCGCGGCTGTCGGTGAGCTTGGCGCGAGCCGCCTGCAACTGCATGAACACGTCATGCGCGGTGCGGAACAGGAGGTCGCCTTGCTCGGTAAGGATCAGGCCGCGGGCATGGCGGTGGAACAGCGAGACCGAAAGCTCCTGCTCCAGCGCGCTGACCTGGCGCGAGACCGCCGATTGCGACAGGCCGAGCTGTTCGCCCGCATGCGTGAAGCTCCCAGCCTCCGCCGCGGCGTGAAACACCTTCAGCTTGTCCCAGTCCATATCCGTAAATCCGTCCCTAGATCGTGCCATTGTTTTGCTGCCGCTATCGCTATTCTGCCGCCGCGCGATCGCTCGCGCGTAGTGCAAGGAAACGTTCCGCCTCGAGCGCCGCCATGCAGCCGAGGCCCGCGGCGGTGACCGCCTGCCGGTAGGTCTCGTCGGCGACGTCGCCGGCCGCAAACAGGCCGGGTACCGAAGTGGCAGTCGAGTTCGGCGCCACCTCCACATAGCCGGAGGGTTTCAGCTTGATCTGGTCTTTCACCAGTTCCGTCGCCGGCGCGTGTCCGATGGCGATGAAGACGCCGTCCGCTGGCACATCCGTCAGCGCGCCGGTCTTGACGTTCTTCAGCCGCACGGAGGTGACCTTGCTCGGATTCTGCTCGCCCTTGATCTCGTCGATGGCGCTGTCCCAGACCACCGCGATCTTCGGGTTCTTGAACAGGCGGTCCTGCAGGATGCGCTCGGCGCGGAAATGATCGCGCCGGTGCACGACCGTGACCTTGGAAGCGAAGTTGGTGAGGAACAAAGCTTCCTCGACCGCGGTGTTGCCGCCGCCGACCACGATCACTTCCTTGTTGCGATAGAAGAAACCGTCGCAGGTCGCGCAGGCGGAGACGCCAAAGCCCTTGAACTTTTCTTCCGACGGCATCCCGAGCCAGCGCGCTTGCGCGCCGGTGGCCAGGATCACGGTCTCGGCGAGATAGACGTCGCCGCTGTCGCAGGTGAGGCGGAACGGCCGCTGCGAAAGCTCGAGCTTGGTGACGAGGTCGGTGACGATCTTGGTGCCGACATGCGTCGCCTGCTTTTCCATCTGCTCCATCAGCCAGGGGCCCTGGATGACGTCGGCGAAGCCCGGATAGTTCTCGACATCGGTGGTGATGGTGAGCTGTCCGCCGGGCTGGATGCCCTGGATCAGGACCGGCTCGAGCATCGCGCGCGCGGCGTAAATGGCGGCGGTGTATCCAGCCGGACCAGAACCGATGATGACGACCTTGGCATGGATGGGGGCGGACATGGGCACTGCGCTCTCGAAGGGGGATAGCCGGCGCGAGGGACGCAAACTGCCCGGAAAGGCAGCGCGACGGCGCCGAAATTGTCATTTCCAAGTCTATGACATGTGGCCAGCTATGCAAGTTTTGCAATCCGTATCGGCGATTTTTCCCACTTTCGTGAAAAATGTGGCAGTGCACGCGAAATAAAATTGCGCAAGGCGCTCGCCCTACGCTAAGAGAGTTGCCAAAGGGAGGTCCGAGCGGAAATCCCCAAAACTGCCAATTCTAGGGACGCAGGCGGTGTCGAAGCATCTGGACGAAATCGATCTCAAAATCCTCAGCGAGATCCAGGCCGACGGCCGAATCACCAATGTGGAACTCGCCAAGCGGGTCGGGATTTCGCCGCCGCCTTGCCTGCGCCGGGTCCGCACGCTGGAGGAGGAGGGTTACATCCAGGGCTATCGCGGCCTGCTCGACCCGCGGCGCCTCGGCTTTGACGTCACGGTGTTTGCTTCCGTCCATCTCTCCAGCCAGGCGGATGCAGATTTGCGCGCGTTCGAGGAATTCGTGCGCGCCGAGCCGCTGGTGCGGGAATGCTGGATGCTGTCGGGCGAAGTCGATTTCATCCTCAAATGCGTCGCGCCCGACATGGCGACGTTCCAGGACTTCGTCACGCATCTGACCGCCGCGCCGCATGTGCGCAACGTCAGAACGTCGCTGGTGCTGCACAATTCGAAATACGAGGCGGCGGTGCCGCTGGAAGTGAAGCGCGGCTGACGTTCCGGCTTTCGGCGGCTCAAAAAACACGAACCCGGAAATCTCGCGATTTCCGGGTTCGCTGCACTCGGCAAGTGCCGATTGAACTACTTCTTCCGCATCATGGCGTCGGCGCTGATCGGTCCGCCGCCCGACGTCGCAAGATAGAGGCAGCCGAAGCAGAACAGGATTGCAGCCGTGCCGCCGTTGAGCGCCGGGAAGAAAATCGGCTTGGCGGCGTCCTTGAACATGTGACCCATGAAATAGGCGAACGCCATCTGGCCCGACAGGATGAAGGCGGCAAGGCGCGTGAACAGCCCGATCATCAGAAGACCGCCCAGCACGAGTTCGATCGTGCCCGCCGTGACGATCAGCGGCGGTATCTTGGCGAACATCGGCACGACCGGAAATCCGAGGATCTTCGCGGTGCCGTAGTGAAACAGCAGCAACCCAGTGACAAAGCGAAACAGGCTCAGCGCAACCGGCTGCCATTTCGCGAGCATCTGTTCTAACGCGTCCATGTAGTTTCCCCCTCTGTTGACCCCAGTCGTCTAGAATTAGCGCAATAGCCGGCACGCGTCACCGGCGTGTGAAATGAACACCGACTGTTTCAAATCATTCCACGGAAGAAAGTGCGTCACTGCAGCGCATGATTTGCAGCGCAGCAAGGTCGGCGCTGCCGCGTTTGCCAACAGGTCAGGTAACTCGACCAACTCACGATCGTATCAGCCGCACGGCATGAAAAAAGCCGCGCTAGGCTGCGCGGCTTTTCGTGGGCGGTCACTCCGGGGTGACTATCGCCACTCGACCTTGGTGATCTCGTAGGCCTTGGCGCCGCCCGGCGCCATCACTTCCACCGTGGTGCCCTTTTTCTTGCCGATCAGCGCGCGCGCCAGCGGCGAGGTGATGGAGATGCGGCCCTTCTTGGCGTCGGCCTCGACTTCGCCGACGATCTGCCACACGGCCTTCTTGTCGGTGTCCTCATCGATCAGCGTGACGGTGGCGCCGAACTTGATGGTGTCGCCGGACAGCTTCGAGATGTCGATGATTTCGGCCCGCGCGATCTTGTCCTCGATCTCGGCGATGCGGCCCTCGTTATGCGACTGGTCCTCTTTCGCAGCGTGATATTCCGCGTTCTCCGACAGATCGCCATGCGAACGCGCTTCCGCGATATGCTCGATGATGCGCGGACGATCCACGGTTTGGCGCTGCTTCAATTCCTCCTCAAGCGCGGCATAGCCGGACGCCGTCATCGGAACCTTTTCCATCATCTCTTCCTGTTCTTCGGCCGTACGGTCCATTGAAGGCCCGCACGCAATGATTGTCGATTCGGCTTTTTGGCGACCCCTTCGGGGCCAAAAGGCCTGAGCAGTTTCGGCCCCTTCCGGGGCCGACACAACGTCCACAAGAGCGGTGAGTTCCAGCCTAACGGCTTGTTTTCCAATCGCTTAGCGGGGACTTCTGCCCCCGGCCGCGATCAACTCTCGGAAAAATAGCTCTGCAGGGTGCGGACCTCAAGGTCCCCGTCCCGGTAGGCGCGGATGCCCTGGGCCGCGGCCTTGGCACCCGAAAGAGTGGTGTAATAGGGCACTTTATGCAAGAGGGCAGCCCGCCGCAGCGAACGGCTGTCGGCGAGCGCCTGGGGGCCTTCGGTGGTGTTGAAGACGAGCTGCACGTCGCCATTGGTGATGGCGTCGACAATGTGCGGCCGGCCTTCCAGCACCTTGTTGATCTTCTCGGTGGGGACGCCGTTGTCGGACAGATAACGCTGCGTGCCCGAGGTCGCCATCACCTTGAAGCCAAGTCCGTGCAACAGCCGCACCGCGTCGGCGATGCGCATCTTGTCGTCGCCGCGCACCGAGACGAACACCGTGCCGAGGCGCGGCACGCGCGTGCCGCCGCCGAGCTGGCTCTTGGCGAACGCCACCTCAAAGGAGCGATCGATGCCCATGACCTCGCCGGTCGAGCGCATCTCCGGACCCAGCACCGTGTCGACGCCGGGGAAGCGCGCGAACGGGAATACCGATTCCTTCACGCCGACATGGCCGAGCTTCTTTTTCTTCAGCTTGAAATCGGCAAGCTTCTCGCCCGCCATGATGCGGGCCGCGATCTTCGCCACCGGCATGCCGATCACCTTCGCGACGAAGGGCACCGTGCGCGAGGCGCGCGGATTGACTTCCAGCACGTAGATCTCGCCGTCCTTGATGGCGTATTGCACGTTCATCAGGCCGACCACGTCGAGGCCAAGGGCGAGCTCGCGCGTCTGCCGCTCCAGCTCCTCGATGGTCTTGGCATCGAGCGAATGCGGCGGCAGCGAGCAGGCGGAGTCGCCGGAATGGATGCCGGCTTCCTCGATGTGCTCCATGATACCGACGATGAAGGTGTCCTTGCCGTCGCAGAGACAATCGACATCGACTTCAGTGGCGTCGGACAGATAGCGGTCGAACAGCAGCGGGTTCTTGCCGAGCACGGTGTTGATCTGGCCGGTCTTGTCGTTGGGGTAGCGCGCCTTGACGTCGGCCGGCACCAACTCCGGCAGCGTGCCGAGCAGGTAATTGTCGAGCTGATCTTCCTCGCGGATGATCTGCATGGCGCGGCCGCCGAGCACGTAAGACGGGCGAACCACCAGCGGCAGGCCGAGATCGGCCGCCACCAGGCGCGACTGTTCCACGGAATAGGCGATGCCGTTCTTCGGCTGCTTGAGGTGCAGCTTGTCAAGGATGCGCTTGAAGCGGTCGCGGTCTTCCGCAAGGTCGATCGCATCGGGCGAGGTGCCGAGGATCGGCACGTCGGCGGCTTCCAGTGCGCGCGCCAGTTTCAGCGGTGTCTGGCCGCCGAACTGCACGATCACGCCGTGCAGCGTGCCGTTGCTGCGCTCCTTGGCGATGATCTCCAGCACGTCTTCGGCCGTCAGCGGCTCGAAATACAGCCGATCGGCGGTGTCGTAGTCGGTCGACACCGTCTCCGGATTGCAGTTGACCATGATGGTCTCGTAGCCGGCTTCCTCCAGCGCGAAGCAGGCGTGACAGCAGCAATAGTCGAACTCGATACCCTGGCCGATGCGGTTCGGCCCGCCGCCGAGGATGATGACCTTCTTGCGATCCGACGGCGCACTTTCATCGGCCGTATGGCCGGCGAACGGCGACTCATAGGTCGAATACATGTAGGCCGTGGGGGAGGCGAATTCCGCCGCGCAGGTGTCGATGCGCTTGAATACCGGACGGACGGCGAGTTCATGCCGTTTCGCGGTGACTTCCGCTTCCGTCAGACCTGCGAGAACCGCAAGCCGGGCATCCGAAAAGCCCATGGCTTTGAGCGTGCGCATGCCGAAGGCGTTCGGCGGCAGGCCGTGGCCGCGCACCTTGGCTTCCATGTCGACGATCCCTCGCATTTCAGCCAGGAACCAGGGGTCGATCTTGCAGGAATTGAAGATTTCCTCGTCGGTCCAGCCAAGCCGCATCGCCTGCGCCACCTGCATGATGCGGTTCGGCGTCGGCGTGCCCAAGGCGGCGCGAATCGCGTTCTTGTCGTCGCCGCGGCCAAGGCCTTCGATCTCGATCTCGTCGAGGCCGGTGAGGCCGGTCTCCAGCCCGCGCAGCGCCTTCTGCAGACTCTCCTGAAAGGTGCGGCCGATCGCCATGACTTCGCCGACCGACTTCATCGATGTCGTCAGTGTGTGCGAGGCGCCCGGAAATTTCTCGAAGGCAAAGCGCGGAATCTTGGTGACGACGTAATCGATGGTCGGCTCGAACGAGGCTGGTGTGGCGCCGCCGGTGATGTCGTTGGCGATTTCATCGAGCGTGTAGCCGACCGCCAGTTTCGCCGCGACCTTGGCGATCGGGAATCCCGTCGCCTTGGAGGCCAGCGCCGAGGAGCGCGACACGCGCGGGTTCATCTCGATCACGACCATGCGGCCGTCGGCCGGGTTGAGGCCAAACTGCACGTTGGAGCCGCCGGTCTCCACGCCAATCTCGCGCAGCACCGCCAGCGAGGCGTCGCGCATGATCTGGTATTCCTTGTCGGTGAGCGTCAGCGCCGGCGCAATGGTGATGGAATCGCCGGTGTGCACGCCCATCGGATCGAGGTTCTCGATCGAGCAGATGATGATGCAATTGTCCTTTTTATCGCGCACCACCTCCATCTCGTACTCTTTCCAGCCGAGCACGGATTCCTCGATCAGCACCTCGTTGGTCGGCGAGGCGTCGAGGCCGCGCTCGATGATGTCCAGGAATTCTTCCTTGTTGTAGGCGATGCCGCCGCCGGTGCCGCCCATGGTGAAGGAGGGGCGGATGATCGCCGGCAGCCCGATCTCGGACAGCGCCATCAGCGCTTCGCCGAGCGCATGCTCCTGATAGCGCTTGCGGCGCTCGTTCTCGCCGAGCGTCCATTGCCGCTCGTGCTCTTCAAGGGCAGCGCCCGACAGCTTCTCCTTCTCGGCGAGATATTTGTCGCGAAACGACTTCTTCAGCGACGACGCGTTGGCGAGGCGCGACTTCGGCGTCTCCAGCCCGATCTTGGTCATGGCCTCGCGGAACAGCTGGCGGTCTTCCGCCTTGTCGATGGCATCCGCCGTGGCGCCGATCATCTCGACGTCGAATTTTTCCAGCGTGCCTTGCCGGCGCAGCGACAGAGCGCAGTTCAGCGCGGTCTGGCCGCCCATGGTGGGCAGCAGCGCAAAGCCGCCGGGGATGACGTTGCGTTCCTTCTCGATGATTTTCGCGACGATCTCGGGGGTGATCGGCTCGATATAGGTCGCATCCGCCAGTTCCGGGTCGGTCATGATCGTCGCCGGGTTGGAATTGACGAGGACGACCCGATAGCCCTCCTCCTTCAGCGCCTTGACCGCCTGCGTGCCGGAATAATCGAATTCGCAGGCCTGGCCGATCACGATGGGACCGGCGCCGATGATCAGGATGGTGGAGATGTCGGTTCGTTTGGGCATCAAGGCTCACGGATGCGGGAATTGGGCACAAAAAAAGGGCGCGCTGGCCGCGCGTCCCTCTGCCACAGCGTGAGGAAGCCCCTCGCGCGCGGCTGTGCTTTAGACCAGTTTCCGCACCCGCGAAACCCCCAAAAACGGGCCATCAACGGGGAAATTCGGGGATTCTTGCTGCCTCGTCTGCCTCCCATCCCGGGGTATTGAGTTGCCGGGTGCTGCCGCGGCGCTATGCTCTTTGCCGAACTTCGTGAGGAGCCGGCCATGCGCGCCCTTGAGGTTTTCGCGATTTACGTGGTGCCCTTCCTGCTGCTGGGCCTGGTCATCAGGCTTCTAGTGAAGCGGTACGCTGTCGATCTGACGGACGTGCAGTCTCAGGCGGGCTCCCGGCGGAAGGCGCGGAAAGTGTTCCTGCTGGGCGCTTGGCGCACTGAAAAGTAGGGACTCGTTGCGCCACGCGTAGCCCGCTAGGGCGAAGCGTGGAGGCCCGGCCTGGATTTGAACCAGGATAAAGAGCATTGCACTGCTCCCGCGTCGACACTTCCGCCACCGGGCCGGCGGCGACATTGCCGAACATGTCTGAGCGGAGCCATCCCCAACCAGCAGTTAACCTTAACTCGTACCACTTCAGGTAGTAGAGATGGGTTGGCGTGCAACGAACGTCATGCGCCAGGGATTGTGGCCGATATTGTGCAGGGCGCGCGAAGCGGCGAAGCCGAATTTCGCGAGCCTTTCCTTGATTTCGTCCTCGCTGTAACGCTGTAGGCCGACGCGCGTGCGCAGCTCGCGATAGTCGGACAGCGCGGTCGAGATCAGCCCGATCAGCGCGTCCCGCAGGAAGCCGTTTTTGGCGGCGAATTGCAGCAGCGCCAGTACGTCCCTGAACATGCCGACTTCGGGCCGCAGGATATCGCCGAGCACGAACCGCCCCGAGGGTTTCAGGATCCGCTTGATGGTGGCGAAGGCGGTGTCGAGCTCGTCCGGCGTCATGTATTGCGCAACCGAGTTCATCACGACGAGATCGACCGAATGCTCGGCCATCTTCCTGACGTCCTCCAGCGAGCGGACGCGGATCTTGGTGTTCGGCGCAAAGCGCGCGATCAGCCGGCCGCGCACGCCGGGCGCGGGCTCGGCGAGATAGAGCAGGGCGCAGGCATCGGCCACGCGTCCCGCCGACAGCGCCTCGCCGCAGGCATAGTCCAGCACGACCGCGTCGGCCGAAGGAATGTAACCTGCGAGATCCCGCGCAATCACAGCGAAATGCCGGTCGCGATGCAGCTTGCTCACATAGATCGTGTGCGTGGAATCGTAATAGTCGATCCATTCATCCATGGGCGCGGGCGTTCCGACGAGAGGGTTCCGGTAATTGGAACTGCTGGGTGAGTGATGCGTTAGAGGGTTCGGCGACCAATGTCCAACGTCCGGCCCCTAGCAAAAAGGTGCATCGTGAGCAAAACCAACAATAAATCGCAAAAAGTCTCCCCCGATCTCGATACCCCGACCGACCTGCCGCAGGAAGCAGTCGACAAGGTTTCGAAGGCACTGAACGTGCTGCTGGCGGATGCCTTCGCGCTCTATACGAAAACCAAGAATTTCCACTGGCATGTCAGCGGCCGGCATTTCCGCGATTATCATTTGATGCTGGACGAGCAGGCCGATGCGATCTTCGCCACCACAGATCCCATCGCGGAGCGCGTGCGCAAGCTCGGCGGCATCACGCTGCGTTCGATCGGTCAGATCGCAAAGCTGCAGACCATCCAGGACAACGACGAGGATTATGTCCCGCCGCGCGAAATGTTGCGCGAGCTGATGGAGGACAACAAGAAGATGGCCGCCGCCATGCGCAAGGCCCACAAGCTCGCCGACGACAATGAGGACCGCGGCACCGCACAGCTGCTCGAACTCTACATCGACGAGACGGAGCGCCGCACCTGGTTCCTGTTCGAAGCCAGCCGGCAGGAAGGCGCCAACGCGGCTTAAATTTCGCCGTCATTGCGAGGAGCGAAGCGACGAAGCAATCCATCCTTGCGGGGATAGGTGGATTGCTTCGCTTGGCTCGCAATGACGGCTGAGACTCTACCGCTTCCACAATCTCACCAGTGGCCCGTCCGCACCCAGCACCGGATCCGTCCTCGGCACCGCGACCTGCGGGATCGTCTTCAGCGCCTTGGCGTGCGCTTCCTTGCTCGGCCGCACGAGGTCCATCGACGGTCCCGGCGGATAGGCGCCGACCACCGAGAAGTCGTCGCTCGACGAGATGCATTGATGCCCGGTGCCGGCAGGAAGAATCGCCACATCGCCGGCGGCAATCTCAAACACGTCGCCCTTCTCGCCGCCGAAACGCACCTTCGCATGTCCGCGCGCGATGCCGAGCACTTCGTGCACGGTCGCATGATAATGCGGGAAGTCGTAGACGCCGTTGCGCCACATCGCGCCCCAGCCATTGGCGCCGAACAGCTTTTCGATGGTCGCTTCGGGATGACCGTTCGCGACATCTACCGCGCCCTTGTAGACGAGGAACGGTATCGGATTGTTCGGAATCAGCCCGTCGTCTTCGAACACGAAGGTGAGCGGCTTGGCATTTGCTTTGACAACGGACATCGCGATCCCTGCCGTTTGGTTTTTCGAATGATCAAGCGGACAATCGGCAAAACCGTTCCCGCTAGATCTTGAACTTGAAGACCTCTTCCTTGAATCGCAGCCCGTGTCCGGGCCGCTCCGGCGCCGTGATCATGCCGTCCTTGATGTCAAGCGGATCGACCCAGACATCGTCGAGCAGCCCCATGTTCTCGCACCAGATGCCGTTCGGGATCGAAGCCAGCAGATGCACGTTCAGTTCAGGGAACAGATGCGGCGCGATGGTGATGCCCCAAGTGTCGGCCAGCACGGCAATCTTGCGCAAATCCGTCATGCCGCCGCGCATCGGGTCGGGCTGCAGGATCGGAAGACACGGATTAAGGAAGAAGGGTCTGAGGTCATAGCGCGTGAAATGGGTCTCGCCGCCGACGACGCGCATGTCGAGTGCGGCTGCGATGCGCTGGTAGCCGGCGAAATCGTCGGCCGGCACCGGCTCCTCCAGCCAGTAGATGTCGTACTTCTCGAACTTGCGCCCCATCTCGATCGCAAGGTCGGCACTCCAGCCCATGTTGACGTCGATCATGATGTCGATGTCGGGCCCGACCGCATCGCGCATGCGGCGCACATTGTCGAGGTCCTGCGCCGGCGTGTGCACATGGGCGACCTGCATCTTGATCGCCTTGTAGCCCTGCTTCACGTAATACAGCGCCTTCTCGATCATGCCGTCGCCGCCCGCGCCGCGAAAGCAGCCCGAGCCGTAGATCGGAATCTTGGAGCGGTAGTGGCCCCACAGCCGGTGCAGCGGCAGCCCGGCGCGCTTGCCCACCGCATCCCACAGCGCGATGTCGAGCGCCGACATCGCCATCGTTGCAATGCCGCCGCGGCCATAGGTCATGGTCGCCTTCCACAGATCGTGCCAGATCGCCTCGATGGAAGTCGCGTCCTTGCCCTTCACGCGCGGGATGATGCATTCGTCTAGACACGCCGCGATCGATTTCATGCCGGGCCGGAACAGGAACAGATATCCCATGCCGGTGATGCCGCCCGCCGTCTCGACCTCGCAGATGAGAATGTCGCGCGCCGCGCCGAGCGCAGCGCCCTTCAGCCAGGGGTCCTTGGCCCACGGCACGCGCAGCATCGTCACGCGGATCTCGCGGATGGTCATGTCGGGGCTGGTCATTGAGTGCCTCCCTGTCTGCCGGATCATGTTGACCTGATCTCGGGGCAGGGAAGTCAATCACAGACCCGGCTGGGTGTGCAAAGGCGCGACACGCAGTGCTGACCTTCTTTTGCGCGGTGCTGGACGGGTAGCCCCGTCATGCTCCCTTTGGCAGTTCGAACACCAGGCACGTGGTGGTGGCATGCGCCAGCAGCTTGCCGTCGGGATCGGTGATGCGTGCTTCGGCTGTTGCCACGCGGCGGCCGGCATTGATCACCTTGCCCTCGGTGCGGATCACGCCGGTGTCCTTGCTCATGCCGCGGATGAAGGAGATCTTGAATTCCAGCGTGGTGTAGCCGGTGCCGGCGGGCAGCGTCGTCTGCACCGCCAGCCCCATCGCGGAGTCCAGCAGGATCGCGGCGTAGCCGCCATGCACGGAGCCGATCGGATTGTAATGGCGAACGCCGGGCACGCTGTGGATGACCACATGACCCGTCTCGGCCGTGCAGTCGAAAGGCTCGACCGGCTCCATGATCGGCGGCTCCGGCAGCTTCCGCGCAAAGATCGCGCGGACGAACTCCAGCCCGGACATCGATGCCATGACCGGCAGCGGCGTCACACCATACTCGACCTTGGGGACGGTGCTGTCGCTCATGCGGCGGTCCGGCTTACGCCTTCTTCGCCCGCATCAGATCGGCAAAGCGCTGGAACAGATAATGCGAGTCGCGCGGGCCCGGGGAAGCTTCCGGGTGATACTGCACGGAAAACACCGGCTTGCCGTCGAGCGCGATGCCGCAATTGGAGCCGTCGAACAGCGAGATGTGCGTCTGGGTGGCGCCCTTCGGCAGCGTTGCCTGATCCACGGCAAAGCCGTGGTTCATCGAGGTGATCTCGACCTTGCCGGTGGTCTCGTCCTTGACCGGATGATTGGCGCCGTGATGGCCCTGATGCATCTTCATGGTCTTGGCGCCGACCGCGAGGCCCAGCATCTGGTGGCCGAGGCAAATCCCGAAAGTCGGCGTGCCCGACGAAATCACCTTCTTAATCACTGGTACCGCATATTTTCCGGTTGCCGCGGGATCGCCGGGACCGTTCGACAGGAACACACCGTCCGGCTTCATGGCCAGAATATCCTCGGCCGACGTCGTCGCCGGCACCACCGTCACCTTGCAACCGACGCCGGCCAGCAGGCGCAGGATGTTGCGCTTGATGCCGTAGTCGATCGCGACGACGTTGAACTGCGGATCGTTCTGCTTGCCAAATCCCTTGTCCCAGGCCCAGGGCGTCTCGTCCCAGGTGAAGCGCTGCCCGGAGGTGACCATCGGCACGAGGTCCATGCCTTCGAGGCCCGGCCATTCGCGCGCCTCTTCCTTCAGGCCGTGCAGGTCGAACTTGCCTTCCTTCGAATGCGCGATGACGGCATTGGGCATGCCCTTGCTGCGGATCAGCGCGGTCAGCGCGCGGGTGTCGATGCCGGACAGGCCAATGATGCCGCGCGCCTTCAGCCACTGGTCGAGATGCTTGGTGGCGCGGTAGTTCGAGGGATCGGTGATCGCCGAGCGCAGGATCACGCCGCGCGCGCCGGGCGTTGCCGCCATGTTCACCGTCTCGATGTCTTCCTCGTTGGTGCCGACGTTACCGATATGCGGGAAGGTGAAGGTGATGAGCTGGCCGGCATAGGAGGGATCGGTGAGGATTTCCTCATAACCGGTCATCGCGGTGTTGAAGCAGACTTCGCCGACGGCCTGGCCCTCGGCGCCGAGGCCGAAGCCTTCCAGCACGGTGCCATCGGCAAGCACGAGCAGCGCGGTCGGTTTATGGTCCGGCCAGGCGGGAGCGTTTTCAGATGTGGTCATAAGCGCTCTACTTAGTCGGGCAGGCCCGGTCCGTCAAAGCCGTTGGCGCCTGATTCACACGCGATTTCCGTATATTTGACAGGGAATTCCACGGTCTTAATCTGAAGTTCCAAGCCGGCCCTGATTTCGTGTCAAAAATTGCCCGATCCGGAGCTTTCGCCATGGACGACACGATGCCGATCCTGCTGGTTCCGGGCCTGGTTTCCTCCCCGCGGATCTATGCGCCGTTGATCCCTGCGCTGTGGCGGTTCGGCCCGGTGACGGTGGCCAACCACATCAGGGACGACAATATGGGCGCCATCGCGCGCCGCATCCTTGCCGAGGCGCCGCCGCGCTTTGCGCTCGCCGGCCATTCCATGGGCGGCTACATCGCCTTTGAGATCATGCGCCAGGCGCCGGAACGGGTGGCGAAACTCGCACTGATCAACACCCAGGCGCGGCCGGATACGCCGGAGGCGACCGAGCGCCGCCGCAGCCAGATGGCCCGCGCCTGGAACGGCCAATATCACGCGATACTCGACGAACTGTTTCCGAACTTCGTGCATCCCTCGCGCCGGGACGACGCCGGCTTGCGCAAGCTCGTCCACGACATGGGCGACGATGTCGGGGAGGGCGGCTTTGTCCGCCAGCAGACCGCTGTGATCAGCCGGGTCGACTCGCGTCCCTCGCTCGCCTGGATCAAGTGCCCGACCCTGGTGCTGACCGGGGACGAGGACAACACCATCCCCAATTCGCTGTCGAAGGAGATGGCCGACAATATCCACGGCGCGAAACTGGTGATCCTGCAAAATTGCGGTCACATGCCGCAGCCGGAGCAGCCCGAGGCCACCGCCGCGGCGCTGATCGAGTGGCTTAAGGGCCCATAGCGTTTTCAAGCGAAGTGGGTACCGGTTCGCGTGAAGAAAACGCGTCAACCGAGAGAGTTGTTTCAGCGGCTCGAAAAGCCTAGATCAGGGCCGGAAAAACGCAAAGAGGACAAAGATGCTGCGCGACGACATCAGCAACGCGGTCAAGGATGCGATGAAGGCGAAGGAAGAGCGCAAGCTCTCCACGCTGCGCATGATGAATTCGACCATCAAGAACGCGGACATCGACGCGCGCGGGCAGGGCAAGCCGCCGCTGTCCGACGCCGACCTGCTCGGCGTGTTCCAGAAGATGATCAAGCAGCGCCAGGAATCGGTCGAGCTCTACGACAAGGGTGGCCGCGCCGAACTTGCTGCCCAGGAGCGCGAGGAGATCGCGATCATCTCGGCCTACCTGCCGAAGCAGATGTCGGACGACGACGTGAAGAAGGCGATTGCGGCTGCGATCGCCGAGACCGGAGCGGCCGGCATGAAGGACATGGGCAAGGTGATCGGCGTGCTTCGCGCGAAGTTCGCGGGCCAGATGGATTTCGGCAAGGCCAGCGGCATGGTGAAGGCGGCGCTGTCGGGCTGATCTTTTCTTCCTTCTCCCCTTGTGGGAGAAGGTGGCTCGCATCGACAGATGCGAGCCGGATGAGGGGTTCTCTCCGCGGAGACAGACCCCTCACCCGTCCGCGGTGCTCTGCACCGCGTCCACCCTCTCCCACAAGGGGAGAGGGGAAGAAAAAGAAACGGGTCCGAGGAAATGCTCACCGAAGCCAAGACCTACGACGAGCTCTACAACAACTTCCGCTGGGACATCCCGGCGCGCTTCAACATGGCGACCGCCTGCTGCGACCGCTACGCCGATGGCTCGGGACGCCTTGCGCTCATCTATGTCGACGAGGACGGCGGCACCACGCGGACCTCGTTTGACGAAGTCGCGGACGCCTCGCGCCGTTTCGCCAATGTGCTGAAGGCCGACGGCGTCGTGCGCGGCGACCGCGTCGCGGTGTTCCTGTCGCAATCCCTGGAATTGCCGGTCGCGCATCTTGCGGCGTTCCGTTCCGGCATGATCTCGATCCCGCTGTTTGCGCTGTTCGGCGAAGACGCGCTGGAATTCCGCTTGTCGAATTCGGAAGCCAAAGCCGTCGTCACCGACGAGGGCGGCTGGGAGAAGCTGAAGAAGATCCGCGACCGCCTGCCGGCGCTGAAGAATATCTATATCGTCGGCGACAAGACGCCTGCAGGGACAAAACCGTTCTGGGCCTCGGTGAAAGCGGCCTCGCCCGACTTCACCACGGTCGATACTTCCTGCGACGATCCCGGCCTCATCATCTACACATCAGGCACGACAGGAAATCCCAAGGGCGCGCTGCATGCGCACCGCGTCGTGCTCGGCCATCTGCCCAATGTCGAGATGTGCCACAATTTTCTGCCGCGCCCCGGCGATCTCATGTGGACGCCGGCCGACTGGGCCTGGATCGGCGGGCTGATCAACGGCCTGCTCGCGTTCTGGTATCACGGCATCCCGATGGTCGGTCATCGCGCGCGCAAATTCGAGCCGCAGGCTGCGATGGAATTGATGGCATCCCTCAACATCCGCAACGTCTTCCTGCCGCCAACCGCACTGAAGCTGATGCGGCAAGCCAACGTGAAGCATCCCGGCGTCAAGCTGCGTAGCATTTTCACGGGCGGTGAGTCACTCGGCGGCGAGTTGCTCGGCTGGGTGCGTGAGACTTTTGGCGTCGATGCCCATGAAGTGTTCGGCCAGACCGAGTGCAATCTCGTGATCGGCAGCAATGCGAACCTGTTTCCGATCCGCCCCGGCGCGATGGGGAGAGCGACGCCCGGCTTCGATGTGCGCATCGTCAACGACAAGGGCGAGGAATTGCCGCGGGGCACGCGCGGCGTCGTCGGCGTGCGCCAGCCATGTCCATGCACCATGATCGAATACTGGAAGAACCCGGAAGCGACGGCGAAGAAGTATGCCGGCGAGTTCCTGCTCACCGGCGATCTCGGCATCCAGGACGAGGACGGCTATTTCTGGTACGTCAGCCGCGAGGACGACGTCATCACCACCGCAGGGTACCGCGTCGGTCCCTCCGAGATCGAGCACACCTTGATGAAGCATCCGGCGGTGGCGATGGCCGCGGTGGTCGGCATTCCCGATCCGATCCGCACCGAGTCAATCAAGGCCTGGATCGTGCTGCGCCCGGGCTTCGCCGCAGGCGAACCGCTGGCGCGCGAGATCCAGGAATTCGTCAAGGTACAGCTTGCGGCCCACGAATATCCGCGCTTCGTGCAGTTCACCGAGACATTACCGATGACCGCCACGGGTAAAGTGTTACGACGGGAACTGCGGACACTCGGATAGACTTGCGTTGTATCAACGCCCCAAATCCATGCGTGCCTAATCTCTCGCTCCCAGGAGCCATGAACATGAATGATTACAGTGTCCTCTCGGTGCCCGAACTCAATGACCGCATCGCCATCGTGCGCGACAATATCAGGCAATTGACGGAACAGGCCGCGGGATCGTCGGGCGCGCGGGACGAGGAGCGGACAGCGACGCGCATCGAGCAGCAGCAGACCGAACTCGATGCCTTGATCAAGGAGCGGGATTCCAGGGGCAAGAAGTAGCGCGAGCGATTTCGACGCGCGTTCATTTGATCAGGATCAACACGCCGTCCTGCTTTGCCCGGCACCAATACTCCCAATGATGGGAGGAAGCGCCGATGTCGATCTCCGGCAAGGAAGATCCGGTGGTGCGGCCGATCGCGGCGGCCGATATTGCCGAAGCGCTGGGGCAGGGACTGCGCGATTTCCAGGCGATGCCGGCGCTTGGACTCGCGTTCGGCGCGCTCTATGCCTTGGCCGGCATCCTGATCGTGCTCAGTCTCACCGCCTTCGGCATGATCTATCTCGCCTATCCCATCGCGGCGGGCTTTGCGCTGATCGGCCCGTTCGTTGCCATCGGCCTCTACGAAATGAGCCGGCGCCGCGAGGCGGGCCAGCCGGTCAAGCTCGGCGCCATCTGGAGCACGGTGCGCTCGCGGGGCGAACTAGGCTGGATGGCCTTCGTCACGCTGTTCGTCTTCGTGATCTGGATGTACCAGGTGCGGCTCTTGATCGCGCTGATCCTCGGCATCAACGCCTCGTTCTCCAGCCTGCAGCAGTTCATCACGACCCTGCTCACCACCAATGAGGGGCTATTGTTCCTCGCCATCGGCAATGCCGTCGGCGCCGCATTGTCGCTGATCCTGTTCTCGCTGACCGTGGTGTCGTTTCCGCTGTTGCTCGACCGCGACGTCGATTTCGTCACGGCCATGGTGACCAGCGTGCGCGCGGTCGTGACCAGCCCCATTCCGATGATCGGCTGGGCCGCCGTCATCGTGGTGGTGCTGATCGTGTCCTCGATCCCGTGGTTCCTCGGCCTCGTGGTGACGCTGCCCGTGCTCGGCCACACCACCTGGCACCTCTACCGCCGTATCGTCGCGCCGTTGCCGACTACATCGGCGTCTTGATCCCCATCGCCTTCAGCGCAGCGAGCATGCGCTGCGGCGGCTTCATCGGGATCGTCATTGCGCTGCCCGTCTCGAGCAGGCTCTTCAAACTGGAGAGGATCGCGGGCCAACCGCTGCGGCCGCCGGAAAGGATGTCGTCGCTGATTGGTCGGTCGTGCGATTGCAGCATGGTCAGTTTTACGGTCTCACCGGCCGGTTCGATCTCGTAGGTGACGAGCGTCGGCCCCAGTCTCTCGACCAGTTCCGGCCAGTTGACGTTCCAGGTCACGGTCAGCTTGTTCGGCGGATCGCATTCGATCACCTTGCCGTCGATATGCACGGAGCCATCGGGCGCGCGCGCAATGAAGGCGCCGCCGACGCGAAGATCAGCTTCGATCGCAAAGCCGGAAAAATACTTGCGGCTGAATTCCGCCGAGGTCAGCGCCTGCCACACCTTCTCGGGCGTGGAGGCGATATAGATCGTGTAGACGATCGCGGGCTTGAATTTTGCAATGTCCATCGTTGGTACTCCTTACGCGTCGTCTTCTTCCAGCCTTCTCTTCAACTCGCTGAGCGCGACAAGTTTCGCGCGCTCGAATTTCCTGATCCAGCGTTCGCCGATCTGGTGGATCGGAACCGGATTGAGAAAATGCAGCTTCTCGCGGCCGTGCCTGATGGTGGAGACGAGGTTCGCCTCCTCCAGGATCGAAAGATGCTTGGTCACGGCCTGCCGCGTCATGGCAAGGCCATCGCACAGCTCGTTCAGGGTCTGGCCGTTCTTGGCGTGAAGCCGGTCCAGCAGCGACCGCCGCGAGGCATCGGCCAGTGCCTTGAAGACTTCATCCATGGCCGACAATAGGCAACCAGAAGGTTGCATGTCAAGGGTGTGTGTTCTGCCGTGCGCAGGCCCGTGTTACGCTGCGATCAGCCGGCGAAAAGACCGGTTCCGAACTGGGGATGAAACGCATGGGCAATCGCGTGACGATGCTTCTCGCCGTCCTTTTGGCCGCGGGAGCGGGCGAGGTTTCCGCACAATCACAAAAGATCGGTGATCCCCCGGAAGCATCGAACATGCGCCTCGTCGGGTACAACGACTTGCAGGCGCGCAGTGGTTATCAGCCGACCATCCATCGCCAGGGCGATCGCTGGATCGCCTATATCGGCCATCACGGCGGCACTGACGACATTCCCGCGCCGGTCAATCCGCAGACCGGCAAGGCCGAGCCGAACGGCACTTCCATCGTCGACGTCACCGATCCCAGGGCGCCGAAATATCTGCGGCACATTCCCGGCCAGGAAGGCAAGTATGAATCCGGCGGAGCGCAGATGGTGCGCATCTGCGACGGCAAGAGCCTGCCCAAGGGCGATCCGGCGGCCGTCTACATGCTCCGCACCTTCGGCGGCGAAGCGCATGAGATCTGGAACGTCGCGAACCCCGAGAATCCCGTGCTGATCACCCGCATCGGCGGGCTGAAGGACACCCACAAGAATTTCTGGGAGTGCGACACCGGCATCGCCTTCCTCGTCTCGGGCGCACCGGACTGGCGCACCCGCCGCATGACGCAGGTCTATGATCTCTCCGATCCGGCCAAGCCCGTGAAGATCAGGGATTTTGGTCTACCCGGGCAGGAGCCCGGCTCGACCGGTGCGGTGCCGACCGATCTGCACGGCCCGATCTCGACGGGACCAAAGGGCAACCGCGTCTATTTCGGTTACGGCACCAACAAGGGCGGCTTCCTGCAAATCGTCGACCGCGAGAAATTGTTGAACGGCCCGAAAGAGCCGACGCCGGAAAATCTTCGCCTGCCCGAGATCGCGCGCATGCCGATGTCGGCGATGAACGGCGCACACACCACGTTCCCGATGAAGGACATGCCGATCGCCGAATTCGCCAAGGATAAGGACGGCAAGACGCGTGACATCGTGATGATCGTCGACGAAGCCATCCTCAACGAATGCAGCGAGCCGCGCCAGATGGTGTGGTTCGCCGACGTCACGGTCGAAAAGCTGCCGATGATGATCTCGAACTACACCGTGAAGGAAGCGAGCGGAAGCTTCTGCGAGCGGGGCGGGCGCTTCGGCGCGCACTCCTCCAACGAGAGCATGGCGCCGGTCTACTACAAGAAGATGGCTTTCATCTCCTTCTTCAATGCCGGCGTGCGTGCGCTCGACATCCGCGATCCCTATCATCCGCAGGAAGTCGGCTATTTCATTCCCGCGATCACGGCGGCGACCGACAAGCGTTGCGTCAAGATCGATGAGAAGGAGCGCTGCAAGGTCGCGATCCAGACCAACAATGTCGAGACCGACGAGCGCGGTTACATCTATATTGTCGACCGCGCCAACACTGGCCTGCACATTCTTGAACTGACCGGCCCTGCGCGCGCCGTCGCCGGTCTGCCACCGTCATGAAGGTAGTGCCGGCGATCCTTGCAGCCTTGCTCGCGCTGGCCGCATTGCCGGGCGGCGCCGCCGTCGAAGGGCCGCCGGCTTTTCGCGAGATCGCCTGGCCGTTTCCGCGCGACGGCTGGCCCGCCGGCCGCGCCTTTCGTTGCGAAGGCGATTGCAGCGGTATCGAGCTCTACGTCCGGCCGAAACTCGGCTTCTGCAATTGCGACCGCGGCGTGGCCGATGACGACGAGATCGATCGCGTCGGCGATCTTGACCTGATCACCCCGCGCTTTGCGCCGTTGCGGGCGGGCGAGCCGATCAGCGTGGCCGATTTGCCCGGCCGCGCGCGAGCCTATGACTTGCGTATGCCGGACGAGACGCGGCACGTTGCCGTCGGTGTCGCCGTGTCGCATCGCTGCGACGTGCTGGTGGCGGTGGCGCAGGGACCGGCCGCGGCTCGCGATGTGCAGCGATTTGCGACGGCCTTGCTAGAGACGAGCGAAATTCGGAGCTGGCTGCGCTCGGCCATGCAATTGCCCTGAGTGGTGCTTTCCATCACCGGCGCTCGCATGCATAATGTCGCAATCACTCGCTCCCGCAGGTTCCCCATCATGATGTCGCTGCAAGCCTATGTCGCCTTCGTCGTCGCCTGCATTGCGCTGGCGCTGCTGCCCGGTCCGATCGTCAGCCTCCTGATCGCCAACGGCCTGCGCTACGGCACCCGCGCCGCGCTGATCAATGTCGCGGGCGCGCAGGCCGGCCTTGCCATCGTCATCGGCATCGTCGCGGTCGGCCTGACTTCGCTGATGGCGACCATGGGCTACTGGTTCGACTGGGTGCGCTTTGCCGGTGCGGCTTACCTCGTCTGGCTCGGCATCAAGCTGATTCGCAATCCGGTCGAAGGCGTCGACGTGGACGAAAAGCCGGCACCGCCGCGCGGCGGCTTCTTCCTGCAGGGATTTCTGGTGTTGCTGTCCAACCCGAAAGTGCTGGTGTTCTTCGGCGCGTTCATTCCGCAGTTCATGGACATGAACCAGCCGCACCTGCCGCAGGTCGCGCTGCTCGGCATCACCTTCATGGTGACCGCCGTGATGACCGACGCGGTCTATGCGCTGCTCGCCGGCCGGGCCCGGATGTTCTTCTCGGCGCGCCGCACCCGCATGGTGTCGCGCATCTCCGGTGGCTTCATGATCGGCGGCGGTATCTGGCTCGCGCTGACTCGGGCAAAGTAGCGGCCGGGCGCAGATTTGCATCGCCGGTATCCGCCCCGCCGCCCTTGCGGGCGAATGGGCGGGAACCTAGTCTTGGGGGCAAGCAACGTGACCGACGGAGAGAAACATGTCCGCCCCCGAGGACGTCGAATTCGGCTTCGCGCCCGATTACGACTCTCCCGTCCCCTACATGCAGCGGACGCGCGATTATTACACCGCGATCGGCTACACTACGCCTTACCGCTGGGCGCACTATACCGATGCGCCGTTCCAGCCGCTGAAGAAGCCGCTCGCGCAGTCGCGCGTCACCATCATCACCACGGCCGCGCAATATGATCCCGCAAAAGGCGATCAGGGCCCCGGCGCCGCGTACAATGGCAGCGCCAAGTTCTACAAGGTCTATGACGGCGATACGTCGCAGCAGCATGACTTACGCATCTCGCACATCGGCTACGACCGCAAGCACACCACCGCGACCGACAACGGCACCTGGTGGCCGCTGCCGCAATTGTTGAAGGCCAAGGCGAGGGGACGGATCGGCGAAGTGGCGCCGCGCTTCTTCGGCGCGCCGACCAACCGCAGCCATCGCGTCACCATCGATGTCGATGCGCCCGACATCCTCGCCCGCTGCCAGGCCGACAAGGTCGATGTGGCCGTGCTGGTGCCGAACTGCCCGGTGTGTCACCAGACCACCGCGCTCGTCGCCCGCCATCTCGAAGCCAACGGCATTCCCACTGTGGTGATGGGATGCGCCAAGGACATCGTCGAGCACGCCGCGGTGCCGCGCTTCCTGTTCTCAGATTTTCCGCTCGGCAATTCCGCCGGCAAGCCGCAGGATGTCGCCTCGCAGGAGCTGACGCTCGAGCTCGCGCTGCGCCTGCTGGAGACCGCGAGCGGCGCACGCACCACCATGCAGTCACCGCTGCGCTGGAGCGAGGATGCCTCCTGGAAGCTCGACTACAACAATGTCGCGCAGATGAGCCCGGAGGAGCTGGCGCGCCGCCGCGCCGAATTCGACAAGCAGAAGGAAATCGCGCGCGGCAATCGCGCGGCCTGATCCATTCGCGGAACTGCGCCGGGAGAAGCGTCAAGTGACCCGACCGTTCGAAGGCGTGAAGATCCTGGACTTCACGCAGGTGCTTGCCGGCCCCTATGCCAGCTATCAGCTCGCGCTGCTCGGCGCCGATGTCATCAAGGTGGAGCGGCGCGAAGGCGAGGACATGCGCCGCACGCCGCTGTCGCGCGAATGGGCCGATCGCGGCCTTGCGCCGGGCTGGCAGGCGATCAACGGCAACAAGCGCAGCCTGACGCTGGATCTGTCCAAGCCGGAGGCGATCGCAATCGTCAAACAGCTTGCCGCGCAAGCCGACGTCGTCATGGAGAATTTCCGTCCCGGCGTGATGGACAAGCTCGGCATCGGCTATGCCGCGCTGTCGCAGATCAATCCGCGGCTGATCTATTGCGCCATCTCCGGCTTCGGCCAGACCGGACCGCAGCGGCTCGGCGCCGGCTATGACGGCAAGATCCAGGCGATGAGCGGCATCATGGCGATAACAGGCCATGCCGAGACCGGACCGACCCGCGCCGGCTTTGCCGTCTGCGACGTGCTGTCGGGCGCAACGGCGGCTTTCGGCGTCTCCAGCGCGCTGTTCCAGCGCAACGCGACCGGCAAAGGGCAGCTTGTCGACGTCTCCATGCTGGAGGCGACGCTCGCCTTTCTCTCCGGCCAGATCGCGGATTATTCCGTCGCCGGCCACAAGCAGCAATTATCGGGCAATCAGGCGGTGAGCCGCCGTCCCACCGCCAATCTCTTCAAGGCGGGCGACGGCTACATCCTGCTCGCCGTCAACACCGAGAAGCAATACCAGTCGTTGATGATCGCGCTAGGGTGCGAGGACACTTTTAGGGATCCGCGCTTTTCGGATTGGTTCGAGCGGCAGAAAAATGAGCCTGCGCTGCGCGCCATCATCGAGGAGAGGCTCGCAACGAGAAGCCCGCGCGAGTGGGAGAAGATTCTCGAAGCCGCCGGTGCGCCCTGCGCCAGCATCTGGAAGGTCGAGGAAACCATCGACCATCCGCAAATCGTCGCGCGCGGCGCCATCCAGGAGCTCGACACGCCCTACGGCCGCCTGCGCTTTGCCGGCAGCGGTTTCCGCCTTGAGCACGGCGGCGGCCGCCTCGACCACATGGCGCCGGCGCTGGGCGCCCACACCGACGAGGTGCTGCGTTCGCTCGGCTACGATGCGGACGCGATTGCCGCGCTGCGCGCGGGCGAAGTGGTGTGAAGCGGGCTGGCTACCTGCCGGCCATGAAGTAGCGCAGCGCCCGCCCGATAAACCAGATGATGAAGCCGCCCGCGATGCCCACGCCGAGGCCGAGACCCCATTCGCCTCCCGGCCATTTGTCCGCCGGCGCGACCGCCAGCATCGACAGCACGAACCAGCAGAAAGCCAGCGCGCAGCCGATCCAGTAAAGGACATTGCCGAGGCGCGCGGTCATCGCTCACTCGATCTTCAGATTGGCGTCCCGCACCACCTTGCCCCACTTCTCGATCTCGAGCTTGATGCGCGCCTGCCATTCGTCGGGCGTATTGGCGACCGGGTTGAAGCCGAGCGTCGCGAGCTTCTCCTTTACCTCGGGCTTCGCCACGCCTTTCTTGATCTCGCGCGCCAGCAGCTCGACGATTTCCTTCGGCGTGCCTGCCGGTGCGACGATGCCGGTCAACGTATCGGCCTCCTGACCGGTGATGCCCTGTTCGGCGAATGTTGCGACGTCGGGAATCTGCGGCGAGCGTTGCGTCGCGGCGATGCCGATCGCGCGCACTTGTCCGGCCTGGATCGCCGCCATCGAGGAAGGTAGCGCAGTGAAAGCGACCGGCGTGTGGCCGCCGACCGTGGCTTGCACAGCGGGCGCTGCGCCCGTGAAGGGCACATGCACGAGGTCGAGCTTGAAGCTCAGGCGAAACAACTCACCGCCGAGATGCGGCGTCGATCCAACGCCGGGGCCGGCATAGCTGTACTTGCCGGGATTGTCGCGGATCAGCTTCACCAGCTCCGGCAGCGTCTTCGCGGGCACATCGGGATTGACCACGACGACGTTGGGCGAGGCCGCCACCAGCGTCACCGCGGTGAAATCCTTGATCGGATCGTACGGCACCTTGGCGTAGAGGCTGGGGTTGACGATGAAGCCGGTGCTGATCGCCATGATGGTGTAGCCGTCAGGCGTCGCGCGCGCGACCTGGCCCGAGGCGGTATTGCTGCCGGCGCCCGGAAGGTTCTCGACATAGAATTGCTGGCCGAGGCTGTCGGAAAGAATTTGCGCGGCGACACGCGCGATGATGTCGGTCGGCCCGCCCGCCGGGAACCCGACCACCACGCGCACCGGCCGGTTGGGATAGGTTTGCGCGAATGACGGAGCCGCGCCGATCGCCAACAACACGGCAGCGAGAATCCAACGCAAGACGGGCATCGCGGCGCTCCCCTATGTGTTTCTTGTTGGCGCCATCATCGGCGAGGACGCCGTCAAGAACAAGGGTCAAGATCGTCCTGGGCGTGTGCGTTGCCTGCTCACCATCTCATAGCGGGCGATGAACCTGTGACAACTTATTCAGGCAGTCCTGCCGCGATAAAGGCCTCCAGCAATTGCGCTCGCAGGCTCGCCGATCGGAACCATTGCGGCAGGACGTTCGTCGCACGGCGCCATTTCGGAACCTGCAGAAGGCATTCGGCCATCAATTGCCGGGCCTCCGTCATTTTTCCGGCGCCCACATAGCACAGGATAGACTGCTGCTTTCCGACGAGAAAGGAAGGCGGAAAGGCGCGCAGCGCCTTGTCTGTCCATGCGGCCGCTTCGGCGTGCCGGCCGCCATTGTGGTGCGCAAGCGCCATGCCCAGCAGCGCATTATAATTGAAGGGATCGCGCGGGCTCAGCCGCATGGCGCGTTCGAGATCGGCAATGGCAGAGTCCGACTCGCCACACCAGCCCCGCACCAGCCCGCGGCCGTGGAGCGCGCCGGCCCAATTGGCGTTGGACTGCACGGCGCGCTCGATCAGCTCCAACCCGGCGTCGAAGTCGAACCGGATCCAGAAAAGGTTGAAGCCGACGAAGGCGAGTGCCGAAGCATCGTCGGCGCCGAGCTCCTTCAGGCGCTCGGCAAAATGATGAAGTCTCGCGCGGTCCTGGGCAATGTCGCCGGGCCATTTGTTGCCCCATCGCCATCCGATGCAGGCCGCGGCGCCGCCATAGGCAGGCACGAAGTTCGGATCGAGCGCCATCGCGGTCTCGAAGTGCCGCAAGGCGGCCTCGTTGTTCTCCACGCTGGTCGGAAAGCCGATATGAGGCAGGCCGCGGTAATAGGCGGTGACGGCGTCGATTTTGCCGAGCGGTCTGCGGCTCGCCCGCTCGATCTCGGCACGATCGACTTCCGGTGCGATCGCTCCCACCACCTGCTGCGTAACCTTGTCCTGTAGATCGAAGATGTCTTCGAGCGTCCCGTCGAACCGGTCCGCCCAGAGCAGCGTTCCGCTCTCGGCATCGATGAGTTGACCGCCGATCCGCAGGCGCATTCCGGCTTTCCGCACGCTGCCCTGCAGCACATAGCGTGCGCCGAGCTGCTGCCCCACGCGTGGGATATCAACCACTTTGCCCTTGTAGGTGAAGGACGAGGCGCGCGCGATGACGAACAACGCCTTGAAACGCGACAGGGCGGTGGTGATGTCGTCGACCAGGCCGTCGGCAAAATATTCTTGTTCCGGATCGCCTGACAGGTTCTCGAACGGCACTACGGCAATCGAGGGTTTGTCGGGAAAGCCGGGCAGCGAAAGCGCCGCCCGAGCTGCGCGGCTTGCCCCGTTGTCAGCATCCGGTCCGTGGATTTCGCGCACGCCGCCGATGAAGCGAAAGCCTTTTCTCTGCAGCGTCTTGATCAGGCGCTGCTGATCGCCGTCATCGCCAATCGCGGCGCGCGCCGCATTGAGCCGCGTTGCGAGCGCTGCATCTGAAATGACGCGACCGCCCCATATCGCGGAGATCAGATCCTCCTTGCTGACGACGCGCTCGCGGTTGCGGATCAGGTGGAGAAGTACGTCAAGGGCCTGCGGCGTCAGTGCAACCGCATCGGTGCCTCGGCGCAGCTCCCGCTTGTCGGTGTCGAGCGCAAAATCCTCGAACAGATAGCGCATTCCGTGTCCCTTGCCCGTGCGCGCAGCATAGTACACGCCCGATGCACGAAGTCAGCGGGCTGTAATGAAAATGTAAGCGGTCGGTAAAGAGTTTCGACCGCGCCTCGCACATGCTTGCCGGATCAAGCTTCTCGAGCCCGGTGGTCATTGCAGTGAGCACGGCCTCTCTACCAACGGTGCCAGCGTGTCGGCGATGGCGGCAGCTCTTGTCCAAGGCTGCAGCGATTTTTCGCCGTAGCAGGCGAAGGGAGAAGCTTGCCGCGCTCAGCGATTTCGAGCTGAGGGACGTCGGAGCCGTGCGCACGAGGCAAGCAGGAGACGCAGATGCTGCAGGATAAGCATGGTCAGATCGATTACGGCGAGGAAGGTATGGGCCCTACCATCGTGTTCGTGCCGGGATCATGGGCCAGCGGATCGGTCTGGCGGCGTGTCATCGAGGCGCTGGGCGGCCGCTTCCGGACGGTCACGACGAGTCTTCCCGGCTACGGCGGCACGCGGGACCGGCGGACGGTTGCCGATGTCTCGATTGACCGGCAGGCGGAGATCGTCGAAGCCGTGATCCAGCGCGCCGGCGGTCCGGTGCATCTGGTCGGACATTCCTTTGGAGCGCTGGCCTGCCTCGATATTGCCTTGTGCGGGTTGTCCCCGCTCATGAGCCTGACCTTGATCGAGCCGGTGGCGTTTGGCCTGCTGTGCCGGCAAGGCGAGACGTCGCTCGATGAGGCATTTGTCGCGATGCGCGGCGCCTATCTCCGCGCTTTCGAAGGCGGTGACAAGGATGCGGCTCGCCTTGTGATCGACTACCTGGACGGTGAGGGCAGCTTCGATGCCATGCCGCCCAGCACGCGGCAGCGCATGATCGAGGCGACGGCGACGCACGTGCTGGACATCCGCACGGAGTTCGATCCTCAGCTTTCAGCCTTCGGCAATATCCTGCTTCCGAGCCTTGTCATCCGCGGCGAGCGCAGTGCGCAATCGCTGAGGCGAAGCACCGAGATTCTGAGCGGAGCGCTGGCAAATGCCTCGTTAGTTACGATTCCCGAGGCCGGCCATTTCATGCCGGTAACGTACGCCGAACAACTTGCCGATCGCATCGGCGATCACGTCTCGAAAGCGGAAGCGTTGGCCTGGAGCGACCTGAGCATGGCCTCTCCCTTCGGACTTCCGGTTCGTAGCGCAGCGGATTAGATCACCATGTCCATCCGCAGCGTCTCCTCGATCAGCTTGAGGATGCGGGCCAGGCGCTCCGCCCACTGCTCCTGACCGGACTGGTCGCCGATCAGGTCCTGGCGGATTTCAATGCCGGTGTTGATCAGCCCGCGCATCTCGCCATGCACGGGGATGCCGTAGTCGGTTGTGTCGCTCACCGCGTAGGGTTCGTTGTCGCCGACGACGAGGTCGCCCTCGGCGCGCAGATGTTGCAGCAAGAGCGGCGGCAGCGTGCGGTCGCGGTGATAGAGCGTGCCGATATGCCAGGGCCGCGCGATACCGGCATAGACGGGCGTGAAGCTGTGCAGCGCTACCAGCACGGTCGGCTGTCCACTGTGCTCGCGCGCGTCGATGATCGCATTGATGCGGCGGTGATAGGGATCGAAGATTTCGCGACGGCGGATTTCCTTCGCCTCCGGCGTCAGCCCATCATTGCCGGGAATGACGGTGGCCTCGCTGATCGCGGGTATCGAACTCGCAACATCAGGCGGGCGGTTGCAGTCGATCACCAGCCGCGAATAGCGCTGCGCGATCAGATGCGCGTTCATCGCGCGTGAGAGCCGCTCGGCAACTCCGGCAATTCCGATGTCCCAGGCGATGTGGCGGACAAGTTCGCTTTCGGCGACGCCGAGATCGCCGAGCGCGCGCGGAATGATCCTGCCGTAGTGATCGCAGGTGAAGAGGAAGGGCGAATCACCTCGCTCGTTGAATTCGAGCACCGGCGGAACATCGGCCGCAGTCAGGAGGAATGCTGTGTCGCCGGCGTCACTCAATGCGATTTTCCTCTATTTTTGCCTATCGAATCGGCAAACCGGTCTGGAAATGGGCAGCCTTCTCTATAGATTACCGGCCCCGAAATCACGATGATTGCTGTTGAAGATGCCGATCCTGACCATCAGCCACAAGACCGAATATCGCTACGCCCATCCGGTGGCGTTCGGCGAGCACAGGATCATGCTGCGGCCGTTGCCGGGGCACGATCTGCGCATTCTCGCGCATCGCCTGTCGATCACGCCGGAGCCGATGCGGTTGCGCTGGATCCACGATGTGTTCGGCAACTCGGTGGCCGTCGCGACCTTCGATGAGCGCGCGGAAACGCTGACCTTCACCTCGACCTCGACCGTCGAGCACAATCCGGTCGAGGAGTTCGCGCTGACGCCGGATGATGCCGCGTTCTTCTATCCCTTTCTCTATGACGACGAGGAATATCCCGATCTCTCGCAGTTCGTGACGCCGCAATATGGCGACCCCCAGGGCGAACTCTCCGCCTGGGCGCGCCGGTTCCTCGATGTGCAAGCGCCGACGCCGACCATCGACATCCTCAGCGGCATGACCCACGGCATCCGCGAGAGCTTCATTTATCGCAAGCGGCACGAGCAGGGCACGCAGCATCCGCTCGATACGCTGCAGCTGAAATCCGGCACCTGCCGCGATTTTGCGCTGTTGATGATCGAGGCGCTGCGCCGGCTCGGTATCGCCGCGCGTTTCGTCTCCGGCTACATCTTCGTGCCCGGCGACAGCGCGCACAGCTATGTCGGCGCCGGCAATACGCACGCCTGGGTGCAGGTGTACTTGCCGACCTCGGGATGGATCGAGTTCGATCCGACCAACGGAATTATCGGCAGCCGCGATCTCGTGCGTGTTGCGGTGGCGCGCGATCCGCGCCAGGCGATCCCGCTGCACGGCGTCTATCTCGGTTCGGCCGGCGCGTTTCTCGGGATGGAAGTCAGCATCAACGTGGTTGCGGTAACCGACGAGGCCGCTCCTGCCGTTATCGAGGTGGCCTGAAGGTCGTCGTGACCGATGAAGCGGTGATGGCTTGATCCGGCATGCGTCGCCGCGCTAACAAGCGCGCATGATCTCCGACCGTCTCTTCGTCTACGGCACCCTGATGCGCGGCTTCGACCATCCGATGGCGCGGATGCTCTCGGCGCATGCCGATTTTCTCGGCGAGGCGCGCTGCCACGGCCGGCTGTATCTGGTGAAGCACTATCCGGGCCTCGTGCTGTCGAAGGATCCTGCCGACATCGTGCACGGCGAGCTCTATCGCCTGCGCGCGCGCGACGAGATGCTGCACGAGTTCGACATGTATGAAGCCTGCGGAGATAGTTTCCCGCAGCCGACGGAATATCTGCGGCAGATGCTGAACGTGACGCTCGGCGACGGCAGCGCGACGGATGCCTGGACTTATGTCTACAACTGGCCGGTGACGAAGCTCCCGCGAATTGAATCGGGCAGGTTTCTGGCGCAGTAGGCGCTACTCCACCAGCCGCAGCCGGATATCCACCTCGCGCTCGACAAAATTCCATTCCTCCGAGGCGCGCAGCATGGCGACCAATTCCTCGAACTCCGTCGCGTGCTCCGGCGCATATTCGAACCAGGTGATGAAATCGAAGGTCTCGCCGAGGTCGCGGCAGTGATAGAGCTGGCGTGCGATCTGCGGCAGAAATTTCAGGCTGCCGGAGATGTGGTGCGATTTCGCCTCCAAGATCTCGCGCCGCTCGTCCTGGTTCAGCGCCCACCAGGCCGCCGATTTTTTGATCGGGATCATCGCAGCAACGGTCGCTTCCTTGCGCCCGAGCGGCGCCTGCTTTTCGGCAAGCTGTTCCTTCTCCGCCTTCTCGACATAGCGCACATGGGAGGCGACACCGGCCAGCCGCCAGGACGTCGCCGACGGCAGGATCGGCAGCGCGATCGAGGAGCTCTGCGTGATCGCGAGCGCCGGCGCGGCCGGCAGGCCCTGGCCCTTGACCGCGGAATTCAGCGTAATGCGCCAGGCCCCGCTCTGGCCGCCCCGAAATGTCGTAAACATGACCCCCATATCGAAGCGTGGAACCCGGCCCGGTTCAAGCCGTCTAAATGGTCATTCGGGGGCGCGGCTGCTCGTTCCGCCGTCATTCCGGGGCGAGCGAAGCGAGAGCCCGGAATCCATACTCCCGATGGAGGTTATGGATTCCGGGCTCGCGCCAAGAGGCGCGCCCCGGAATGACAGGGGCTGTGTATAGTCCGGAAAACCCCCCGAAGGTCAGAGCGGTAGCTCCAATCTTGCCTATATAGCTTGCCATGCGCTTCACGCCCCAGTTCCTCGAAGAAATACGCGCCCGGCTTCCGGTTTCGGAAGTCGTGGGCAAGCGCGTCAAGCTGAAACGCGCGGGCAAGGAGTGGAAAGGGCTCTCGCCATTCCAGCAGGAGAAATCGCCGTCCTTCACGGTCAACGACCAGAAGGGATTTTACCACGACTTCTCTTCCGGCCGGCACGGCAACATCTTCGACTTCCTGATGGAGACTGAAGGCTGCACCTTCCCCGAGGCGGTGGAGCGGCTCGCCTCGATGGCGGGTTTGGCGCTCCCGGCGGTCAATCCCGAGGCCGCGCGCTTCGAGCAGCGCCGCAAGACGCTGCATGACGTGATGGAGCTCGCAGCAAAGTTCTTCCAGGACACGCTGGCCTCGCGCAACGGCGCCAAGGCGCGCGGCTATCTCGCCGATCGCGGGCTTGCGCCCAACACGCAGCTGCAGTTTCGCCTCGGCTATGCGCCCGCCGAGCGCTTTGCGCTGAAGGAATATCTCGGCGCGCAAGGAATTCCCGTTCCGGACATGGTGGAGGCGGGGCTCTTGATCGCGGGCGACGACATCCCCGTGCCTTACGATCGCTTCCGTGACCGCGTGATCTTTCCGATCACCGATCTGCGCGGCCGCGTCATCGCCTTTGGCGGGCGCGCGCTGGAAAAGGACGCGCAGCCAAAATACCTGAATTCGCCGGAGACGCCGCTCTTCCACAAGGGCGACAATCTCTACAATCACGGTCCGGCGCGGCAGGCCGCGCATGATGGCGCGCAGCTCGTCGTGGTCGAGGGCTATGTCGACGTCATCGCGATGGTCGCCGCGGGCTTTCCTGCCGCGGTCGCGCCGCTCGGCACCGCGCTGACCGAAAACCAGCTCACGCTGCTCTGGCGCATCACGGATGAGCCGATCCTCTGCTTCGACGGCGACCGTGCCGGACAGAAGGCGGCCTATCGCGCTGCTGACCTCGCGCTGCCGCAGCTCAAGCCGGGAAAAAGCCTGCGCGTGGCGCTGCTGCCGGAAGGGCAGGACCCCGACGATCTCGCGCGAAGCGGCGGCCGTAGCGCGATCGAGGAAGTATTGTCAGTGGCGCGCCCGCTCGCCGACGTGATGTGGGCGCGCGAGATCGAGGGCGGCAGCTTTTCGACGCCCGAGCGGCGCGCGGCGCTGGAAGCGCGCATCGGCGAACTCACCAACGGCATTCGCGACGAGGTCGTGCGCCGCTACTATCGTCAGGATCTCGCCGAGCGCCTGCAGCGCGCGTTCGCGCCCGAGGGCGGCCGCGGCGGCTATAACAGGGGCAATTTCGCCCGGCCTGGACGGGGCGAATCACCCCGCCGATTCGTGCCCCGCGGTCCCGCTCCGGGTGGACGGATGCGCCCCGGGCAGCCCTCGCCTCTGACGCTCGCCCCCGGGCCTTACCAGGCCGCGAGCGCCCAACTCGGGGCAAGCCCGATCATGCGCGGCCAGCGCTCGGCGATCTCGCGCCGGGAGGCCCTGATCCTGCTGACCCTGGTCAACCATCCCTGGCTGCTGCACGACCACCTCGAGGAGGTCGCAGCCCTCGAACTCGCCCATCCCGAGGCCATCAAGCTGCGCGCCGGCATCATGGCCGCCTTCGCCCACGACCATCACCATTCTCCCGAGCCTTCCGAGCAGGCCGAAAAAATGCGGGCCGACATTGCGGCGCGCGGATTAAGCGAGATTCTTCAACGGTTTGAGCGCGCCATCACGACCGGGGCGGTGTGGGGTGCCAGGACCGGCGCTGCGCGGGAGGACGTTCTTTCCACCTGGCGGCAACTCATTGCCTTGCATCAGAAAACCCACGCCCTACTTAGGGAAATGAAGGACGCGGAACGGGCCCTGGCCGACGACGAAAGCGAGGCCAGCCTCGCCTGGCTGAAGGATATCCAGGCCCGGATGGCAGAAGCCGAGGGGACCGAGGCCCTGATCGAGGGTTTTGGGGAACTTTCCGGGCGGTTCCAGAAAAGCGTCTGATAACAACAGGCCTAAAAATTAATGCGGACGGCTTAGGCCAGCCCCATTAAAAGACTCGCCAAACCCATGGTTTGGCTGCAAAAACAGGGTTAAGCGAAACTTAACAGCCGCACTTTAACAGGTGCTCAAGGGAATTCTGACGTGAACCGGGGTGGCGACACGAGCGCCGCCCTTTTGCGCGTCAGGGCATGAATCGGGAAAAGCGGGGTTCCTCCTTTTCACGTGACTCATGCGCATAGGTTAGAGGGGGACAAAATGTCTACCTCTGGAGTTGGTTCGTGACGGGTGCGCATGGCGTATCCAGCGCACAGCGCGTTTCGGGAGCAATGAATGGCCACGAAGGCAAAGACGCTGCAGGTTAAGGACAAGGAAAAAGACGACAAGGCAGCGGACGCTCCTGAGAAGGATGCCGCCGACGCCCCGTCTCCCTTGCTCGACCTGTCGGACGCTGCCGTCAAGAAGATGATCAAGCAGGCCAAGAAGCGCGGCTTCGTGACCTTCGATCAGCTCAACGCGGTGCTGCCTTCGGACTCCACCTCGCCCGAGCAGATCGAGGACATCATGTCGATGCTCTCCGATATGGGCATCAACGTCACCGAAGCCGATGACGAAGGTGAGGAAGAGGACAAGGATTCCGGCGACGACGATACCGACAACGAGCTTGTCGAGGTCACGCAGAAGGCCGTTACCGAAGTCAAGAAGTCGGAGCCTGGCGAACGCACCGACGATCCCGTGCGCATGTATCTGCGCGAGATGGGCACGGTCGAACTGCTCTCCCGCGAAGGCGAAATCGCGATCGCCAAGCGCATCGAGGCCGGCCGCGAGGCGATGATCGCGGGCCTCTGCGAAAGCCCGCTGACCTTCCAGGCCATCATCATCTGGCGCGACGAACTCAACGAAGGAAAGATCTTCCTTCGCGACATCATCGATCTCGAAGCCACTTACGCCGGCCCCGATGCCAAGGGCGGCCTCAATCCGACGGTGATCGGTCCCGACGGCCAGCCGATCTCGGCGGCCGCCGCCAACGGCAATGGCGAGACTGTTGGCGCTGCGCCTGCGCATGTCGCGCCGCCTGCTGCGCCGCCTTCGGCGACGCCGTTCCGCGCGCCCGGCGCGCCCGGCGCGGATGCTGACGGCGAGGAAAAGGATCCCGGCGAGGCTGCGGCCGAATCCGACATGGACGACGACGAGTTCGAGAACCAGATGTCGCTTGCTGCGATTGAGGCCGAGCTCAAGCCGAAGGTGGTCGAGACCTTCGACAAGATCGCATCCGAGTACAAGAAGCTCCGCCGTTTGCAGGAGCACGATATCGCGAGCCAACTGCAGAACGACTCGCTCTCCCCGCACCAGGAGCGCAAGTACAAGAAGCTGAAGGACGAGATCATCGTCGAGGTGAAGTCGCTGCGCCTCAACCAGGCCCGCATCGACTCGCTGGTCGAGCAGCTCTACGACATCAACAAGAAGCTCGTCTCGTATGAAGGCCGCCTGCTGCGCCTCGGTGACAGCCACGGCGTCGCGCGCGAGGACTTCCTCAGGAATTATCAGGGCTCGGAGCTCGATCCGCGCTGGCTCAACCGTGTCTCGAAACTTTCGGCCAAGGGCTGGAAGAATTTCGTCCATCACGAGAAGGACCGCATCAAGGATCTGCGTCACGAGATTCAGCAGCTGGCTGCGCTCACCGGCCTCGAGATCGGCGAATTCCGCAAGATCGTGCACGGCGTGCAGAAGGGCGAGCGCGAAGCGCGCCAGGCCAAGAAGGAAATGGTGGAGGCGAACCTCCGCCTCGTCATCTCCATCGCCAAGAAATACACCAACCGCGGCCTGCAGTTCCTCGACCTGATCCAGGAAGGCAACATCGGCCTGATGAAGGCGGTCGACAAGTTCGAGTACCGCCGCGGCTACAAGTTCTCGACCTACGCCACCTGGTGGATCCGGCAGGCGATCACGCGCTCGATCGCCGACCAGGCCCGCACCATCCGCATCCCCGTGCACATGATCGAGACGATCAACAAGATCGTGCGCACGTCCCGGCAGATGCTCAACGAGATCGGCCGTGAGCCGACCCCCGAAGAGCTCGCCGAGAAGCTCGGCATGCCCCTGGAGAAGGTGCGCAAGGTCCTCAAGATCGCGAAAGAGCCGCTCTCGCTGGAAACGCCGGTCGGTGACGAAGAGGATTCACACCTCGGCGATTTCATCGAGGACAAGAACGCGATCCTGCCGATCGATGCGGCGATCCAGTCCAACCTGCGCGAGACCACCACGCGCGTGCTGGCCTCGCTCACCCCGCGCGAGGAGCGCGTGCTGCGCATGCGCTTCGGCATCGGCATGAACACCGACCACACGCTGGAAGAAGTCGGCCAGCAGTTCAGTGTGACGCGCGAACGCATCCGCCAGATCGAGGCCAAGGCGCTGCGCAAGCTGAAGCATCCGTCACGGAGCCGGAAGCTGCGGAGCTTCCTGGATAACTGATCCTCAGGGCATCGCCCGGACATCCGAAAACGGCGGGCCAAAAGCCCGCCGTTTTTGTTTGTTCCCGCCTGCCGCAACGCCGCAACGAAGACGCGGGCGGTTGTAGCCTTCGGCGTCCTGTGACACCATTTCGGCATTGTATTTTACGATTTACGGAATACGCATGCCGCGCCGGAAATATGCCTGGGAGAAGCTGTCGAATGAGGAGTTGCTGAAGAAGCGCCTCTCCAGCCTGCGGGTCAGGATCGAGGGCACCTGGCTCGAGGATTGTATCGCAGCGCTGCATGAGGAGCTCGAAGCCAAGGGCATCCGGCTGCGTCCGCATGCGTGGCTGTCGAGCGAATGGTTTTCGCCGGCTGGCGTGCCCGGCATTGCCGTGCCGTTTTATCTCGCCCATCCCAGGCTGATGAAGCTTGAGAAGAAGATGATGCTCGAGGTCGAGGCCGGCACCTGGTCCGAATGCATGGCCATTCTCCGCCATGAGATGGGCCATGCCATGCAGCACGCCTACCAGTTTCAGCGCCGTCGCAAATGGCAAAAGCTGTTCGGCGCGTCGTCGAAACATTACCCGCTCTACTACAAGCCCAATCCGGCCAGCCGGCGCTATGTCCAGCACCTGCGCCGCTGGTACGCGCAGAGCCATCCGGACGAGGATTTCGCCGAGACCTTTGCGGTGTGGCTGCGGCCGCGGTCGAGCTGGCGCACGCGCTATGCCGGCTGGCCGGCGCTAAAGAAGCTCGAATATGTCGATGAACTGATGGGCGAGATCGCTGGCAAGCGGCCGCCGGCGCTGACGCGCGAGCGCGTCGACCCGCTGTCGAAACTCTCCAGGACGCTCGGCGAGCATTACAGGAAGAAGCAGGCGTTCTACGAATTCAACCCGCCGAAGACCTATGACCGCGACCTGATCCGGATTTTCTCCGACGATCCCCGGCACCGGCGGGCGATGCCGGCGGCATCGTTCATCCGGCGGCACCGTGCGCAGGTCCGGCAGCAGATCGCGCGATGGACGGGCGAGAACCAGCTCACGCTCGATGCCGTGCTTGATGATATGATCTCGCGCTGCCGCGAGCTCGAACTGCGTGCCCCGGGCTCCGAGCGAAAGCTTGTGGTCAACTTCACAATCCTGTTGACCGCCAAGACCATGCACGCGCTATTTGGCCCATCGCGGCGCAAATGGATCGCGCTATGAGACCGCTTCGCATTCTCGTTCTGATGCATCCCGACTGCGTGCCTCCGGATTCCAAAGAAGGACATTCCGCGCAGGAAATCAACGCGTGGAAGACGGAGTTCGACGTCGTCAGCACCTTGCGCGCGGCCGGCCATGACGTGCGCCCGCTCGGCGTGCAGGAGGAGATCCGCCCGATCCGCGACGAGATCGAGAGCTTCAAGCCGCATGTGGTCTACCAGCTGCTCGAGGAATTCCACTACGCGACCGCGTATGACCAGCACATCGCGAGCTTTCTCGAACTGATGAAGATCCCCTACACCGGCTGCAACCCGCGCGGGCTCATTTTGGCGCGCGGCAAGGACCTGTCGAAGACGCTGGTGCACCATCGCCGCATTCCGGTGCCGGCCTTTGCCGTGTTTCCGATCCGCCGCAAGGTCAAGCGGCCCGCGCGCCTGGCGCTGCCGCTGATCGTCAAGAGCCTGAGCGAGGACGGCTCGTTCGGCATCTCGCAGGCTTCCATCGTCGACACCGACGAGAAGCTCGAAGAGCGCGTCGCCTTCATTCACGAGAAGATCAAGACCGCTGCGATCGCGGAGCAGTACATCGAGGGGCGCGAGCTCTATGTCGGCGTGATCGGCAACAACCGCCTGCGCGTGCTGCCGGTGTGGGAATTGAAATTCGGCAATCTCGGCGGGCAGGGCTCGCGGCAGATCGCGACGCAAAAGGCCAAGCACGACGTCGAATACCAGGAGCGCGTCGGCATCGTCGACGGGCCGGCCAAGGACCTCTCGCCGGAGCTGCGCGCCCGCATCCAGCGCACGGCGAAGCGCATCTACCGCACCTTGGGCCTCGACGGCTATGCGCGCATCGACTTCCGCCTCTCCGCCAACGGCGTGCCGTATTTCATCGAAGCCAACCCCAACCCCGAAATCGCCAAGAGCGAGGAATTCGCGACGGCGGCCAAGCATGACGGGCTGAATTACACCGAATTGCTGGAGCGGATTCTGGTGCTGGGGATCAGCCGGGCCAAGGCGGGCGCGTCGGTGGGGTGAGGGGGTGACTGAAGCTATTTGAGCAGGCGATGGATTGAGGCTTTGCGCAAACGAATTGCATCTTGCGGTAGCTAGCATTGGTGCAAGGAGACAGTTAGATTGGTCTCTACCAATCGTTGAATAGGGCTATTTTTTCGCGCCAGCCGGAACCTTGTTTATGGCAGACTTATTGGACAGGCGTTCCATTGAACAGCGCATTTCTGCTACTTCAGACCCTCGGGAGACAGCAGTAGTCTTGGCAGCGCGTGCAGCCTTGCGCGCGCTCCCGCTGATGGTCTACGAGTATGATCTTGAGAGGTCGAAAGGTGCGCTAGAATTTCCATTTAGAATTTTTTCCGGCGCCAACATTGCTTGGGCCGTCGCGCGATTTCCTCAACTTCGCGTGCATCTACGTCCAATAGCCCGACGTGCCCGTTCAAACCAGTATGGGATGGTCAGTTCTGTAACGTCGTCTGCGTTGCTTGCAGCTGACCGTGCGGCGGGAGCTGCGCCATTCGCCGCGGGACCGGCGGCAGCGGAAGCAGCTTCCGCTGCGATTGAAACAGCTCGAGAGTTGTTCAGTTCCGCTCCGGTCGATTTTGTCTTTGCTAACGATCTCGAAAGTCTCGAGAAGGGACTTTTTGCTCCACACGAGCTTGCAGCCGAACCCCTCTGGGTGGGCGCAGGCCCAAGTTCTGTTCCAGACAAATCTGTCTTAGCTTATCGCGCACTTTGCAACGTGCTATCGAGGCGTCCCAATTGGGATGTTTGGATGGATTGGTACGATGCGCGCTTAAGTGGCGATCCAAGCGAAGAGCATGTCGAGGCTCACAGAACATCAATTGTTGGAAAATATCCTGCTTCTGCCATCAAGACGATAAATGCTGAACTTGCGGGGGTAGGTCAATCTTCGGCGCCCGCGATAAGTTGGGCTAGCAAGTTAGCTTCCTTGGAGCAAACTCGTCTCGGCGCGAGATTCGTCCAAAAAGATAACAAGCTAACCATCGATCCTCAGGGAGACGAAACAGATTTAGCGGTGGCTCGTGAACCGATTACGCTGCAACTCCACGAGGGAATAAAGCGTCGGGCCAGAGAGTTCTCTGAGATCGCAAAGCGAGTCGACAATCAAATTGGTTGGAAAGGGTTGGGTGCCGCGGCTGTTCAATTCCGTGACGCTGTCGAATGTACCACAGAGGATGTGCCGGGCCGCATTGGGCTAGTTTACGATAGCACCATTTCGCTAGGCTCGTTTCTTGATTTGGACACTCGATTGCGGAGCGCTTCGGGGAAATCCAATGTCGATCCATTGGAACTGGAAGTTCAGCGCGCCTTCGTTGATTTGATTCGATCTGCGGCGCCTTGGTTGAGACGTTTTCCTACTGCTCGAATGTTGGATGATGAAGCCGGTGCTTTTCTAACCAAGACTGAGGATTTTGAAGCCGCGGCAAGAATAGTTGAGATCGCCGAAACTACGAATGTAATCTCGGCACAAGACTTGAAACTCTTGGGCGCGATTGTAGAAGCGGCGAGGCGGGGTGGCTTCCAAGGAGAGAAGGCTGGCGCTCGCACGGTGTGGTCATCAAAGAACTTGGTGACAGCTATCGCTTTGGTATTCTCCTTCGAAGCGGGTTTGATCAACAATAAGGCTGCGGAACAATCTATTGTCGCTCAAAATGGTGCGCGACTCTACCTAAAGGCAGAGGCAGAAATCTTGAAGTTGTTCGAAAGCGCACCTGAAGACATTAAACAGGCTGTCGCCGCATTGATCGACGATCTGCGCCGCTTTCCGAGCAAAGATCCCGCGAATCTGCCACAGGCGCCAAAAGAACGCTTCGATAGGTCAAGGCGTCCAGAGGAGGGGGCGGCTGACGGGAATTAAATCCCCGCCCCAAAAACCCTACTTCTTCTTCGCCCCAACCCGGCTGAGCTCCTTGATCGCGAGCGGCGGGCGTCCGCTTTTTTCGGCGATCTCGCGGTCCTGCTCCATGATGAAGCCGCGCGCGGGATCGTCGCCGTCGAGGCCGCCGAGCAATTCGGCAGGCACGCGCCGGTTGGAGCGCTGGGAGCCGTCTTCATAAACGACGTTGAAAAAGGCAAATTCGCCTTTGGGATTGGTCCCGGGTTTTTTGGCCATGGCGGGCTTGTCTCCGATAAGTGCGCCGCTGTCAAATCATTGATATCTATGGCCTAGACCGCCGCCTTGGTTTCGCTAAGCTGTCATGCGGCGGGGCCAATATTGCAGAGGAATTTTCCAGAGATGACCGAGAGCAAGACGATTTTCCCGGCCGCCTTCGCTGCTGCTTTGGCCATCGCGTGCTTCACCTCCCAAGCCCATGCCGCCACTTGCGGCAACTCCGCCGCCGGCTATGAGGGCTGGAAGCAGCAATTCGCCGGCGAAGCCCGCGCGAAAGGCGTCAGCGCCAACACCATCAACGCCCTGATGGCGACGAATTACGCGCAGGCGACCATCAATGCCGACCGCGGCCAGCGCAGCTTTCAGCTCACGCTCGATCAGTTCCTCGCCAAGCGCGGCGCCGGCACCATCGTCGCCAAGGGACGGCAGTTGAAGAACTCGCAAGGCGCGCTGTTCGCCTCGATCCAGCAGCGCTACGGCGTGCCGCCGGGCCCGCTGCTCGCGATCTGGGGCATGGAGACCGGGTTCGGCACCCAGCGCGGCAACCAGAACATGCTCGCGTCGATCGCGACGCTTTCGTACGACTGCCGCCGCTCGGAATATTTCACCGAGCATCTCTACGCCGCCCTGCAACTGATCGATCGCGGCGTGCTCTCGCCGTCGCAGCGCGGCTCCATGCATGGCGAGGTCGGCCAGACCCAGTTCATGCCCAAGGCGATCCTCGCCTACGGCACCGGCAATCTGGAAAATTCCGCGAACGCGCTGACGTCAACGGCCAACTTCCTGCGCGCGCATGGCTGGAAGGCGGGCGCCGGCTATCAGCCCGGCGAGCCGAACTTTGCGGCGATCCAGGCGTGGAACGCGGCCGGCGTGTATCAGAAAGCGATCGCGCTGATGGGCCGGCAGATCGATGGCGGCGGGGAGTAGCTTCCACGCTCTCACAGGCGCAATCGTCATGCGGCGGGTATGTCTGCTGACGTGCAGACTGAGCGAAAAAGAAAGCAATCGCCGAGGTTGATTACGGTTGTCTCTTTAACCGTAAATTGGGTTCCAGATGTCCGGCGCCAACACGGCGCGATAGTTTGACTCACCAGCGCGGCGAGTTACCGAAGGACGGGGACCGCCGATGACGACCCAACAGCCGCTACATGGAATGCTCTTCTTTTCGGGTGAAGTGCGCACGTGCCTCGGCTACGAGGTCAGCAAGACGTGCGCTCAGCTGCATTCCGACGGACTGGGTATTCTTCCAATAGAGTTCTACGTCACGTTCGACGACTTTGTCACCGTCGGCAAATGCCGCATCGCTTGGCGGTGGCAGGACGACGTTGGTGTCGTTTTCGAGGGTTGGGTTGACGACCCGCTCGATCGACGGCACTGACACGCGCGCCGGCAGCGACGGCAAGAGCTATCGAGCCAGCGTCGAGCGCAAGCCGGCGCGGGACAAATTGTCGGCTTCCCCATGAGGCGCGAGGCAACCGGGTTCCGGCTGTTGCGCGTCGCCAGCCCGGTTGCACCCGTCACGCCGCTGAGGCGGATAATTTCCAGCAACGCAAGATTATCGCTTTGACATACGTCAAAGGGCCGCGCGTTTTTGGTTGCGTGGTGTCACTTCCTGGGTGCGCAACCTGCCGCCCGGTCCATCCTCATCCCAATCGCCCATCGCCATGATCGCCGTGCCCATCGCGGTCGAGCCGAGCGTGACGACGAAGCCGAACAGCAGGAGACCCAGCGCCACCAGCGGTGAACGGTCGGCCATGATCAGGTCGCGCAGGCCGCCGGGATTGAGCAGCAGCAGTCCGCCGACCAGCAGCAGCGCGAGCGCTACGCCAATCGCAAGATTGATCGCGAGCAGCCGCGCGAGCGGCGTCTTGCGCCATGTGGGCATCATGACTTCCTGTCTCGGATCGCTCATGTCACGCACCCTGACGGTCGCTGCTCGCAGCGTCAACGCCGTGCGGCACGAGGGTGTTCCTAGGTTTTGACGCCGTTCACGGCGCCACCAGCTCGACCCTTCGGTTCAACGCCCGCCCGGCGTCCGTCGCATTCGTCCCGACCGGCGCCAGGAATCCGACACCTGCCGTACGCAGCCGCTGCGGCGCGATCCGGTACGCGCGCACGAGTTCGGCCGCGACCGCTTCGGCACGGCGGCGCGACAGGTCGAGATTGTAGTCATGGGCGCCTTGATTGTCGGTGTGGCCGACGATGAACACGCTCAGCTGCGGTTGCCCGGCGAGCAGCTTTGCGATCTCGCCCAGCGTCGGCTGGCTCTCGGGTTTGACCACCGCCTTGTCGGTGTCGAAATAGATGCCGTAGAGCGCGATGTGGCCGGTCTCGCCAAGGCCCTTCTGCATCGCCGCGGCATCCACCATCTTGTTCTGCATCGCGCCGAGTTCGGCGACGACGAGTTGCGCATAGATGTCGCGGTTGTTCTCGCTGACCAGCACGCTGGCATAGGTCTCGCGGCCGCCTTCGACCTTGCGTCCCGCAAAGTAGCGATAGTTGAAGCCGTCGACCCACATCTGCGGCATCGGCAGGCTGTCGACCGCTTCCGTGAAGGGAATGCCGCCGCAGGCATCGGTGTCGCAGGCGAGCAGCGTCTCGAAACCGGCTTTCGCAAGTTGCGTCTCGAAATTGCGCGACACTTCCAGGATCGAGGGGCCGGGACTGCTGCGATAGGCGATCTTGATCACGCGCCCTTCCAGCCGCCGCGCGCCGGTCGGCTGTCCATCCCTAAAGGGGGCCGCCTGCATCCGCGTCGCGTCAAAATCCTTCACCTGATAGCCGGTGATGACACTGCCGCCGAAGCGGCCGATGCCGGGATAGTCGCGTGCCCCGGCGACATCGCGGCCTTGCGCGAGCGCGCTTGATGCGGCGAGGGGGAGGGCGAAGAGGATGAGCAGTCGGAAGAGCGTGCGGGATGAGGGCATGGGTCTCTCGGCTGGTTGGGGATTGGGCGCCAGTCATGAGTGTCGGCGAGGGCGAGGTCGGTTCTAGATTGTATTTGAAATTGCATGTCGTTTTGACGGCGGCAGCCTTCTTCGCCTCGCCCCGCTTGCGGGGAGAGGTCGGATCGCATCGCAGATGCGATCCGGGTGAGGGGGTACAGGTCTATCGACAGACCGCGCTGGCGGAGAGAAGCCCCTCACCCCAACCCTCTCCCCGCAAGAGCGGGGCGAGGGAGCCTTACCGCCCGTGCGTCCCTAACGCGTCAAGCCCGGGCATGACGAGAACGGGGACGCATGCCATGATCGGCCCCAACCTCACCCCAGGGATTCGCATGCCCATCCTCCGCCTCGCCCTCGTGCTATCAGCCTTCCTCGCCGCCACTCCCGCGCTCGCCGCGCGCTGCGGCGGCGATTTCCAGACCTTTGTCCGCAACATCTCGGCGGAAGCCGCCGCCGCCGGTATCTCGCAGGACGTCATCAGCCAGGCTCTCGGCGGCGTCACGCAGGACCCGGCCGTGCTCGCCTTCGACCGCCGCCAGCGCGGCACTTTCCGGAAAACCTTCGAGGAATATGTCGCCACCCGCGTCGGCGCCGGCCGTATCTCCGGCGCGCGCGCCATGCTTAAGCGCCACGCGGCGTTGTTGTCGCAGATCGAGCAGCGCTTTGGCGTGCCGCGCGAGATCATCGTCGCGATCTGGGGGCTGGAGAGCGATTTCGGCAAGGGCGACATCGGCAAGCTGCCGGTGTTTCGCGTGCTCGCCACCATGGCGCATGATTGCCGCCGCACCGATCTGTTCCAGGGCGAGCTGATCGCGGCGCTGAAGATCCTGCAGCGCGGCGACCTCAAGCTGAATGACATGATCGGCGCCTATGCCGGCGAGATCGGCCAGACGCAGTTCCTGCCGTCGTCCTACATCAAATACGGCGTCGATTTCGACGGCAACGGCCACATTGATCTGCGCCACAGCATTCCCGACGTGCTGGCCTCGACCGCGAATTTGCTGAAGGTGAGCGGCTTCAAGATGGGCCAGCCCTACGGTGAGGGCACGCCGAATTTCGAAGCGATGCGCGAGTGGAACAGGGCGGTGGTCTACCGCAAGACCATCGGCTATTACGCGGATCAACTGCGCTAGCACCTGTTGTTAGGAGGTTGGGGGTCGCCATGGCGACGCATGCAAGGCTGCTTGGCACCGCTATCGCCGCATCATTGCTCGGCTCGCCCGCGTTCAGCGATACGCCGAAAACGTGGAAAGGCGCCTGGAAATTCGAGATCGACCGCTCGGAGCGGCCGTGGCTCGGATATTACGACACCGCGGGGAAGGTGGTGTTTCGCTTCGGCTGCGGCACGCATGTCGAGCTGGATGCGGTCTATCCGGGGGACGCTCCGAAGCAAGACCACGCCGAGGCCTCGATCAGAATCGCGAGCGGCAGGAAGCAAATGGACTTCGCCGGCTTCACCTATGCCGCCCCCGATAGTTTTCCGCCGGATACCGCGATGTTCAACCAGCCGGACCTCGGCCAACCCGGCCTCGAAGAAAAGCAGTGGCGCGCGCTTGAAAATCGCTTCCTGGATATCCTGGACTCCGGCCAGCCGCTGACGATCTCGGCCGGCGACAAAAGCTACGTGCTGCCGCCGGTCAAGGCGCCGCGCTGGCGCGCGCGCTTCCAGAAGATCTGCTGACGCGGTGCCTGCGCCCCTTACGGCTTGACCAACACCTTGACGCCGCCGCGGGCGGTGCAGGCCCGGCTCGCATTCGCGGTGGACCAGTTGTCGTCGGCGCAGAGCGCCGTCACATTGGCGGGCGCGGCGAGCGACCATCCACCGAGCACGACCTGACCGGGACACTTTCCGCAGGTGACGCGCCCATGCGGGCTGACATAGGCGCAGAGGCCCTTGTCCAGGCAGTCCTGCGTGGTCACGGCAAGCCTGGCGCCGCGCGCGAGGGCCTGCGGGCTGATCGCGGTGGTTCCGATGACGATTGCCGCGGCGGCGGCTGTTACCAGGCGAACTGACATGCGGATTTCTCCTCCATCGGCTGACGGGTGCAAAGAGCTGCGCAAGAACTCACACAACGAGCCCCCACACAAAATGCGTCTCTGACCGGCTCGCAAGGTTCAACGGAAGCGCGCAATCCTTCTACTTTGCTCCCTGCGCCGCCGCGCGTTTCGCCAGTTGCCGCTGCATCACCTTGAAATACTTCGCCGGGCGGAACCGCTGCAGCAGATCCATGAACTTCGCATCGTTTCCGATCAGCACCCGCGGGGCATTCTTCTCGATGCCCCTGATGATGGTTTGGGCGGCGACCTCGGACGTCGTCTTGGCGAACTCGGTATCAAAACGCTCGATCGATTCCACGCGCCGGGCGTTGTCGGTGATCGCAGCGCCAGTGCGCATGTTGCGCACGATGTTGGTCTTGATGCCGCCGGGATGCACGACGGTGAGCTGCACCGGGCTGTTGTTGAGCCAGAACTCGTGCCGCAGCGCCTCCGAAAAGCCGCGCACCGCAAATTTCGAGGCGCAATAGGCGGTTTGCCCACTGGGGGCGATGATGCCGAAGATCGAGGAGATGTTGATGATGTGCGCAGCCGGTTGCCGCTCCAGGTGCGGCAGGAAGGCGCGGGTGCCGTGCACCACGCCCCAGAAATTGATGTTCATCAGCCATTCGAACTGCGACTGGTCGAACTCGCTGAACTGGCCGAGCATCGCCACGCCGGCATTGTTGACGACGATGTTGAGCCCCGGATGATCAGCGGTTGCGGCTGTCGCGAACGCCTGGATCTGCGCGGGGTCGCTGACATCGACGCGATGCGTCGTCACCTTGCGCCCGCGCGTTGCGAGCTCCGCAGCAACAGCCGCCAGCCCCGCTTCGTCGCGGTCGGCAATCGCGACATCGCAACCGCCGGCAGCGAGTTCCAGCGCCAGCGCCCGGCCGATGCCGCTCGCCGCCCCCGTGATCGCGGCGGCGCTTCCGTTGATCGCAGTCATCTCGATACTCCAGTCAGCTCAGGGAATGGGCAGGCGGCCTGCAACGGCCGGGTTCCCTTCGCTTTTCTCAAATTGGAACCGAACAATACAGCGTTTTCATTTTTAACCCTCGTTACTCCGGGGCCCATTTTTCACGGGAGACGCTCATGGGACAGTCAAAGCCATTCCGCGCGACGGCATTGGTGGTCGAGGACGATCCGATGCAACGGGAGATGATTGCGCTCCTGCTGGAGGAGAGCCATTTCGACGTCATCGAATGCGAGAGCGCGGAGGCGGCCGAAGCCGTGCTGCGCCGGATCGGCCGGGAGCTTGCGCTGGTCATGACCGACATCAGCCTTGCCGGCACCATGGACGGCGTTTCGCTGGCCTTCATTGCGCGGCGCTACAACCCCGATCTCGACGTCATCGTCACCTCGGGCAGCCCGCTGCCGCGGCCCCTGCCGCAAGGCGCGCAATACTGGTCCAAGCCCTGGGCGCCGCTCGATGTGATCCGCCTCGCCGAGCAGACCGCGCACCGCCTCTACGGGCAGCTTCCGGACAGCGGGCAGGGCAGCCAGCGGCGGCACTGACTTCCGCACCCTTGCCCCGGCGTGTTAATGCGGGGCCATGACCTGGTCCTTCCTGCTCACCACGCTGATCGTCGTCGCTTCGCCCGGCACCGGCGTGCTCTACACGCTGGCGGTGGCGCTCGCCCAGGGTTCGCGCGCTTCCGTGGCCGCCGCCTTCGGCTGCACCCTCGGCATCGTGCCGCAGATGGTCGGGGCGATGCTGGGTCTAGCCGCCATCCTGCACACCAGTGCATTGGCGTTTGCGGCGCTGAAATGGTGCGGCGTCGCGTACCTGCTCTACATGGCCTGGCAGGCGCTGCGCGAAACCGGCGCGCTGGCGATTTCGGCGGAGGGCGCGCGGAAGTCGGACCGGCGGGTGATCGTGACGGCCGTGCTGATCAACATCCTCAACCCGAAACTCTCGATCTTCTTCTTTGCCTTCCTGCCGCAGTTCATCGCCGCCGATGAGCCGCATCCGCTGGCGCGGCTGCTCGAACTGTCGGGCGTGTTCATGCTGATGACCTTCGTGGTGTTCGCCGCCTACGGCCTGTTTGCATCAGCCGTGCGCGACCGCGTCATCTCGCGGCCGAAGGTGATGGTCTGGCTGCGCCGCAGCTTCGCCGCCGGCTTTGCCGCGCTCGGCGCAAAGCTCGCGCTGGCCGAGCGGTAACTCAAAAATCCTGGCGCTGGCCGAGCGCTAGCCCAAAAAGCAAAGGGCCCGATCAGGGGCCCTAAAAATCAAAAGGCGGGCCGCCGCCCGCCGTCTTCGAAAGAACTCAAGAAACCCGAGTAACAAACCCAAGTGTCGATACCGAAGGCACCGATTGGGCACCCGGGCAGAGCGCTGAGCGCGCTCCACCCGGGCTAAAGGTTACTTCTTGGCCTTGGCCTTCGCCTTTTTCGCCTTCTTCGCCTTCTTCGCTTTCTTAGCCATAGTATCCTCTCAAGGGTTTAATGGATTGAACGCGACTCCGAGGCATGCATTGTGGCGGAGGGCCAACCTCGCAACATCCTCACTTGCATTACCACCAGATTCGCGGGCTGCTGCCGCCCACTGTCACGACGCCGTCATGGGCTTATCCACAGCTGTTATGCGTTTTGAGGTGCTTTTTTTGAAATTTTCCTGCGCCGCGCCGATCGGGCGCTCGCAATCGACTCCGGACATACGCGTCCAACAAGGTTAACGCGACACGAATTTCGGTCCGTCATCCGCGCTCGATCGCGCGCCGCAGCCAGCATTCATCAAAATAAAACCACGGCACGGATTGTGCGGTCGCGGTCACACTCCATTAAGCGCAGCCGCTGCACTTTAATGGCAAGACAACGGGGATTGTCTCTGACGAAGCACCCAAAGGTGGGGCGGTCATACCTAGGGGAGACGGGACAATTTCCGTCCCGAACTTGGCGATGCTGAGCGTTCCGACGCTTTGGACAGTGCTGGTCATCAATTTCCTGTCGCTGGGCCTGATCTGGGCCTATGTGCAGAAGACCTATCCCACATTTGAAGCCGCGCGATACTGGACCGGCTCGGCCTTCATGTGCGCCACCGCCGCTGCGGTCGCGATGCTGCGCGGCATCTTCGATGAATCGCTGCTGCCGCTCTTGGCCGCCGGGACCATCATGGTGCTCGCCACCTGCCTTGCCACCATGGGTGTCCAGTGCTTCTACCAGAAGCGGGTCGACTGGAACCGCACGGCCATCATCACGATGGCTTCCTTTGCCGGCATGTGGTTCTTCATCTACGTCAATGACAGCGCGCCCGCGCGTCTGACGATCTTCACCGTCGGCCAGGCGCTGCCGCTGGTGATGTCATTGAAGATGCTGCTGTCGCCGCCCGACGGCCGGCGCAATGCCGGCGCGCAATTGGCCGGCATTATCGTCATCCTCATCGTCACCATCTATTCGCTGCGCCTGATGGCGGGCCTCTCCGGCGCCGCGGGCGGCTTCTCCTTCACCAATTACGGCCAGTTTCAGTCGCTGCTGACCTTGACGCTGGTGTTCCTGTCCATGGCGGTGAATTTCGGCTTCCTGCTGATGGCGATCGACCGCCTGCGCTCAGAGGTCGCCGACCTCGCGCTGATGGACGATCTCACCGGGGTTGCCAACCGCCGCCACCTCTTGCAGCGCCTCACCGAGGAATGCGCCCGCTCGGAGCGCTCGGACGATCCGTTCTCGCTGCTGGTGATCGACCTCGACGGCTTCAAGGGCATCAACGACACCCACGGCCATGCCGCGGGCGATGCCTGCCTGCAGCATTTCACCTTGATGGCGCAGACCCGCCTTCGCCCCGGCGACCTGCTGGCGCGTGCCGGCGGCGACGAATTCTGCATCGTGCTGCCGTCCTCGACCTTGCGCGAGGCCGTGGTGATCGCCCGCCGCCTGCTCGAAGTCTGCCGCGCCGACGCCGCCGAATGCGCCGGCACCGATATCCCGATTTCCGTCTCGATCGGCGTCGCGCAATGGACGCGGTCGATGGGCGGCTTCCCCGACCGCCTGATTGCCGCCGCCGACCATGCGCTCTATGAAGCCAAGCGCGACGGCCGCAACCGCTTTGCGGCCTATGATCCGTCGCCGCCGCTGGTGCCAGGCCCCGAAGCGGATCCCGTGGTCCTGCGCAAGCACGCCTGACAAGGCGTTTTCAAGCGAAGCCTGTCGCGCCGAAACATGCTAAGGCTTGGGCGCCAACGGATTTGAATTGATGAGATTTGTCCTGCCCGCGATGGCGCTCCTCGCCATCGTTTTTCCATTTCCTGCCATCGCCCAGACCGACCTTGCGACGCTGTCGCGCGCCTCGGGCACCCCTGATATTCCCGGCCTGAAGATCGTCTGGCTCGCGCCATGGGGCGATGTCGGAAAGGCCCATCCCTGGAAGAACATCATCGTGCACCAGACGGAAGGGCCGGCAGGCTCGGCCAAAGGTGGGGCGGCGCTGCAGAACAAGAACCCGACCCGGCGCGGCGTCACCGTGTGGGTCGAGACCGACGGCACCGTCTACTGGGCGGTGGCGGAGGATCTGGTGCCGACCCATGGCGACGGCGCCAACCGCAACGACAACAAATATATCGACAACCGCGCGACCCATAAGCAGGTGCTCGGCACCAATTCCATCGGCGTCGAATTCGCCGGCAATTTCCCGGACGTCACCCGCGGCCCCACCGAGGCGCAGATATCAGCCTGGCGCGTGCTGGTGAAGGTGTTGCGGGCGCGCTACCAGATCCCGCTCGAGCGGGTCTACGCGCATAACTGGATCGACTACAAGGACGCGCGCTATTGCGAAGGCTGCGAGCTGGCCAAACTGGCGCGGCAGTGGGGGGAGTGATGACGATGAGCACTTTGTCTCTGGCGGCTGCGTCGCCGTTCCGCCGCCGCGCCATCGGCGCCGTCCCGGCCATCGCGCTATTGCTGTGCGCCTCGCTGCTGGCGGCGCTGGAGGCGCCGAGCAAGCCGTTCCTCGACAAGAACAGCTTTTATCTTTCCTCCGCCGGCTTCCGCGTCCAGGTCGCCAATGACGCGGCGGGCAAGAAGGCGATGAACGCGCTGCCGCCGCATCGCTTCGTGGTCCATCGCTACGGCAATAACGAGGTGCGCTACCTCTATGCCGAGCCGAACCATTGCGTCTGCATCTTCATCGGCACCGAGGACGCCTACAAGAACTACCGCGACATCCTCGCCAAGCCGATCCAGCAGCCCGACGACGTCGCGCCCGACTACAAGACGCAGGCCGACGCGCTGCTCTATGGCGACCCCTACGATTTCAATTCGATCGACGAGCCGAACAGCCTCGCCGGATATTTCCGCGATTATTATTGAGCCCCCAAAAACAAAAAGCCGGCGTTTCCGCCGGCTTTCGTTTCGATCCGCCTGTTAGTCGTTCAGTGCGCGGCTTCCAGCGCCGCCGCTTCCTGCTTCGCAATCGTGCCCTTGACCGCGGACTGCACCTTCTCGAAGGCGCGGACCTCGATCTGACGGACACGCTCGCGCGACACGCCGAACTCGGCGGCGAGGTCTTCCAAGGTCATCGGCTCTTCGGCCAGGCGCCGCGCCTCGAAGATGCGGCGTTCCCTGGGGTTGAGCACACCGATCGCGCCCGACAAAGCCTGGCGGCGGTGATCGAATTCCTCGCTCTCCGCCATCAGGGCTTCGGCATTGGGCGAGTTGTCGACCAGCCAGTCCTGCCATTCGCCGGCTTCGCCGTCGTCGCGGATCGGCGCGTTGAGCGAGGCATCGCCGCCGAGACGGCGGTTCATGTCGACAACGTCCTGATCCGTCACGCCGAGACGCTTGGCGATGATCTTGACCTGGTCGGGGCGCAGATCGCCCTCGTCCAGCGCGTTGATCTTGCTCTTCGCCTTGCGCAGGTTGAAGAACAGCTTCTTCTGGTTCGCGGTGGTACCCATCTTCACGAGTGACCAGGAACGCAGGATGTACTCTTGAATCGACGCCTTGATCCACCACATGGCGTATGTGGCGAGACGGAAACCCTTCTCGGGTTCGAATCGCTTCACCGCCTGCATCAGGCCGACATTGCCTTCCGAGACGACCTCGGAGATCGGCAAGCCGTAGCCGCGATAGCCCATGGCGATCTTGGCCACGAGCCTGAGATGGCTGGTGACGAGTTGGTGAGCCGCGTCGCGATCGTCATGCTCGCGCCAACGCTTGGCGAGCATGTATTCCTGCTGGGGTTCCAGCATGGGGAATTTACGGATCTCGGCGAGGTACCGTGAAAGGCCGGATTCTCCATTGAGAATCGGCAACGTAGCTGTACGGGCCATTTGTGCGCCCTCCAGATGTTCAGGCCCCCGATAGCGGCGGGCCCGGCAGGCGGCCGCTTTGTCAAAGCCGGTCGCTCTGCGATGTTCCGCGCTGGATATTCAGCGCAGGTGCAATATACCCCAAATGGCAGCCGATAGGGAAGGAATACTGACGTCACATGCCCGTGTGGCTGGTATAACTTTTTGTAATGATAGTGCTTTTTCGAAAGTCCTGCGTCATTGCGTCGCCAGCAGGGTTTTCTCCAAGAGGAGCAAATCCTCCGGCAGACCGGCTTCCCAGTGAAGAATTTCTCCGCTCCGGGGGTGCTCCAGCTGCAGGAGGTAGGCGTGTAGGGCCTGCCTCCCGAGGGCGTCCAGCGCCCCTTTCGCGTCGGGTGCGAGGTGGCCGGCCTTGGTCTTGAAGTGGGGGCCGTAGACGGAATCGCCCAAGAGGGGATGCCCGATATGGGCGAGGTGCACTCTTATTTGATGGGTGCGCCCGGTCTCGAGCTGGCAGGCCAGAAGCGAGGCCACCGGCTTGCCGTCCCGCCCGTTGAACACCTCTCTTATTTCCCAATGCGTGACCGCCTCGCGGCCGCCCTCGCGCACCGCCATCTTTTCCCGCGCGTGCGGGTGGCGGTCGATCGGCGCATCGATGGTGCCGCGCTGCCGGTTCGGCACGCCCCAGACAAAGGCGAGATAGCCGCGGCGCATCTCGCCGGTGCGGCCGTGGTCGGCAAACTGCGCCGTCAGCGAGGCATGCGCGGCGTCGTTCTTGGCGACCACCATCAGCCCCGTGGTGTCCTTGTCGAGCCGGTGCACGATGCCGGGCCGCTTGACCCCGCCGATGCCGGAAAGGCTCGCGCCGCAATGGGCGATCAGCGCGTTAACCAAGGTGCCGGTTTCGTGCCCGGCCGCGGGATGCACGACGAGGCCCTTCGGCTTGTCGATGACGATGATGTCGTCATCCTCATGCACGATATCGAGCGCGATATCTTCGCCCTTGGGCTCGGGTGCCACGGCTTCCGGCACGTCGATTGTGATCGAATCCCCGGCACTGACGTGATAAGCGGGGTCGCGGACGACGGCGCCCTTCACGGTCACGGAACCGGCCAGGATCAGCGCCTTCAGCCGCGAGCGCGACAGGCTCTCGATAAGCTCCGCCAGCACGCGGTCGAGCCGCGGCGAGCCTTCGTCGCCGCTGGCCGTGACCTCAAGCCGTTCGCCGCCGTTTGGTGAGTTGCCTTGCAAAGAAGACCCTTATGACCGAAGCCGCCATTCCCGAGCCGACCCCCGAACAAGCCCAGCTGTTTGCGCGGGTGCGCCGGATGATGCTGATTGCGGGCGCCACCACCGGCATTGCGGTCGCGGCCGTGCTGTTCGCCGTCGGTTACCGCCTTTTCAAGAGCGAGGGAAGCACGACATCGGCAGCTAGCGACATCACCGCGACCCTGCCCAAGGGCGCCAAGATCGTCTCCACGGCAGTGGCCGGTGACCGCCTGGTGGTGACCCTCAATGTCGCCGGCGCCACCGAGATCCGCACCTTCGACGCCAAAACGCTGAAACCGGCCGGAAAGCTGAAATTCGTCAGTGAGCCCTGACTTGACGCGCCGAAGTCCGCCCCTGGACGAAGGCGGTTGACCCAGGCAGGGCGTTTGGCCCCGGTACCACACGCCAACTAAATCAGGCTGCCCCGCCTTGCGGCAGGCCCATTTCAACGCTATTGCGTCAAGCGCACGCTCCCTTCGTCTAGCGGTTAGGACGCGGCCCTCTCAAGGCTGAAACAGGGGTTCGATTCCCCTAGGGAGCGCCAGCGGAAACGCTGATAATTCAAGAACCTCCACAAATTATAGGCTTTGGCTGCGCTCGGGTGGTAGCACTGGGACGTAGCATTGATGCGCGCGCTGATTGAACTGATTAAGAATAGACACGGGACATATCACGCTCAGAAGCGCGTGCCTGATCGCCTGCAGCAGGCCGTCGCGTGGGGGTATCCTGCGGATGCGATTCGCGTTGCGGGATTTCCTGTGCTCAAACTCAACCAAGGCTGGTTACGCGCCCGGGATCATTATGAGGCCTCACTTCGATACAATGAACGAAACGGACGTGCGGGAGATCATCGTTCGCCCGCTCCTGCATCGGCTTGGGTATTCTCAAGGCACGATCGCTAACATTCGAACAGAAGTCCCGTTGCGTTACGATAAGGCGTTCCTAGGGCGGAAGCAGCCGAAGAAGGACCCTCCGTTGGCGGGGCGTGCGGACTACATCTGCGATGCAACTTCTTACGGACGTTGGACCGTCGAGGTGAAGTCCCCCGTGCACATGCTCACGCAAGATGATGTGGAGCAGGCTCACACGTATTCTGCTCACCCAGAGATTAGCGCTGCGTTCTTTCTCTTAACGAACGGACGAGAGTTTCGGTTATACGCGACAGGGCAACTTCTCGCTCCGCTGCTGAGTTGGAGCTATGACGACATTGAAGGTAAGATGATGAATCTCTTCAATATCGTGGGTTATGAAGCCATTAGAAGATTGACTAAGGTAACGCGGCCTGACGTGAATAAGCCTCTTGGGCCGGGACTCCCCTCGGTAGTTGAGATAGTCGGGGGCGAGGTTTTGTACGGCGAACATCGATCCGATCATCCGCTATTTCGAGGTGATGCGCTCAGCGGAAAGGTGGGGTCGGTCACGGGCATCGACGTGAAGCGGAGTGAAGATGGCCGCCTGCTTGGGACCGTAAGAGTTCGAAGTCCGTATCAAAACCTTGCGGAGTTAAACAAACTAGCTGGAATAGAGGACTTTAGCTTCTATTGCTCCGACGAATTCATATCTCGGGATGTAGAAAGGCCGACGATTTTTCAGAACGTTGTAAGCGGCGGCCTCCCTGCCGGTTCTAAGGTGCAGCTTTTCCCGGGACTTCCGATCTTTCCCCTTCCTGGATTCCAGTTCACGGTAACGACCGCGGCTACGGGATATGTAGAGGGCTCCACCTTCGTTGGAGCGCTCGCCTTTGATTATAGATACCAGCTTTCCAGGGGAGATTCGTCCGGCAATCGCAACTTGGATGCTGCAATCGCATCTCTACCGCCTACGGCTCGTGTAGAGGGTGAAGGCACCTTCAAGATAAATCTCAAAGTTCTCGCGTAAACGTGGCCCTAGGCTCCTCAGTGGGGGTGTAGTCGACTGAACTTTTGAATTACTTCCTAGAAGCAACACCGGTGCTTACATGAAAGTGGACGAAGGCAAATACTCGATAGCCGAACTCATTGATTGGTATTCAAGCAAAGTCCTTGTGCCCAACAAAGAGTACCAACGAGGATCGGGCTTATGGCCGCCCTCGGCAAAGAGCTATTTCATTGACACCATTCTGAAGGGCTACCCATTCCCCAAGGTATATTTCCATGAGCGGTTGGACATGCGAACCAAGCGCCCGCATCGCGAGATTGTCGATGGCCAACAACGCATCAGCACGATAGCCGAATTTGCCAGTAATGGCTTTCAGCTGGGAATCAATGCGGAAGCCTATCAGGGAAAGCGCTTTGAAGACCTGACCCCTGAGCAGCAAGAGAGTTTCTATTCCTATACCGTTTCGGTGGACGTAATTAGAAACGCAGACCGCTCCGAAATTCTTTCCATGTTTCGGCGCATGAACGCGTACACCCTGCCACTCAATGCGGCGGAAAAGCGTCACAGCGAGTTCTTTGGCGAGTTCAAGGACTGGGTAAACACCGTCCTTGATCGATACGGAAGTCTCTTAGTCAACTGGCGAGTTCTCACGAGTAGACAGATCGTCCGGATGGCCGATGCGGAGTTTATTGCTGATTTGGCATTGGCTGTTGACGAAGGGATTGTGAGCACCAGTCCAACGAAGCTGAGCAAACTATATCGCCGCTATGACGTGTTTTTCACAGCGCGTGAAGAGATGGATTGGGAAATCACAAGCGCGCTCGACGTGATCATTACCGACTTCTCGGAGCTGCAGGAAACGCACATCACCCGACCTCATGTTTTTCACTCATTGATTTGTGCCTTGATCCACCGGCGCTACGGCCTGCTTGGGGCCCAGGAAATGATTGGGGTCGGGCCAAAGGGCAGCTTCTTCGCGGACCGGGGGCGTGCATTGGTTGCGTTGAAACAGCTAGCGGAGGCCTATGAGTTCAAGGACTTCAATGGCCCATTTGGGAGCTTTGTTCGTTCCGCATCCGAAGGCGGCAATCGTGCCGCCCAACGAGCAGAGCGCATCTTCTATCTCTGCCAAGCCCTTGATGGTGTATTCGAGTAGGAACAATGGCGCTCGTAGCCGCCTACAACGCCTTGGAGAGCGAGCTAGATCTTTTGACGGTCGAGATGCGCGCCTTCGCATCGCGCGTTGGACCTGTTTCCGCATCTCATCAGTTTACACTGCTTGACGAGTGTCTACTTGAAGGACTTTTGTCGAGAGTCTGGCAAGCGTGGTGCAACTTTGCGCGGACGAGCATAGTCCACTCCTGCTTGGGAGCCACTACAACGAGCGGCGCGGTATTGCCGTTGGCCGCTGCGGCTAGCGAGGCGCACGTTTCAAGCGCAGCCATTAAAGCAAAGAACAAGACAAACCCGCCCTTTTGGGGCGCAACCAACACAGTGCTAAGGGCAGAACCGACTTGGGGTGACGTCGACGTGCTGAACAAGATTCTAACGAGGCTGCAGCCAAACAATCATACTCAGCTGCTGTCGGCATTTTCCTCGATCTACGCGAGCGCGAAGGCCCTTCAAACGATCCGCAATGGAGCAGCTCATCACAACGTTCAAACGATGACTGAAGTTAGAAGGCTGCAGCAGTCTTACATTGTGTTTGGCATAACTCACCCAACCCAGGCTCTGTTTTGGACCGAACCCAGTACTCGGGACTTTCTTGTCACTTTCGCTATTGACGAGTTGAAGACCGCGGCGCAGGCCGCCGCCACATGAAGCGAAACAGCAAAGCCTACTTCTTACACGTCGCTGGCGGCCCGGGCGTCGGGGCCGGCTCCTTGTGGAATTTCGCGAGGATCGGTCTGAGCTGCTCGTTCGACCAGAATTTCGGAGCGCCGATTTGCTTGAGGCAGGCGGCGTTCCAGTAAGGTCTGTCTGATGAAGGCGGCTTGCGCGCCGAGACGGCTTGCGCGACCGCCTTGATGTCCTCCGATTCCGGGTAGATGTAGATCGTCGTCGGATCCTTCATCAACGGAACGATCTGTTCGGCGTTGGACCACGACCAACTGGTGCAACCATTGCTGCGTCCGCTGGCATAGTCCTCGAGATTGCCGACGGGAACGCAGCCGTTTTCATTCGCGTAGGGGCTCTTCGGCATGTAGCGATAACGTATCTGCCGCAGCAACACGGCCGCGTGCCCGCCGATGTCGCGCTCCCTGGCGTTGGCGGTCTCGCCCTCGCCGTCGAACTGGACGAACGAGCGCACCAGCGCGGCCTCCTGTTTGCCGGAGCGGTAGTAGCCCTTGAACAGGGTTCGCGTCTCGGCCGTCACATAGGCGCCGCCGGTCGTCAGATACGAGTCCTGCGCATTGCCGAAATTCTTCACGCATTCCTTTCCGTTGCCGAAGTTCGCGCCCTTGACGTTGCGGCCGCTGCCATGGCCCGTGCCGGCAGCACGAAACGTCCGGTCCGCTTCGCAGATCGTGTAAAACCGCTTCCCCAATCCGCCGGCATGGGGGCGCGTCGCATCCACAGCGAAATAGCAGGGATTCTTGACGATTCCGGCGGTCACCTTCTTCCGATAATGCGCGCGCGCCCGCTGCAGGACCACTTCGGCGATCTGGCCCCCGCCTTCGCCGACATGGCTCTTCAGCCAGGCCGGAATGTCGGACGGTTGCTCCGCTGCAGGGGATGCAGCGGTCCCGCAAACGGCAATGGTGCCGACCAGACAAAGCCTCCTGAGGAGGCGCATTCCTGATTGCAGCAACGAAACGTCTCCACGTTCTTTGACGCGCTCCCGGTTCACTTTCTATCCATGTCATCAATGAACGCGGAGACGGAATCGATGAACGCCTGGTCGTCGCGGTCATGAGAGCTGGCGGCAACGGCGAGTGACTGACAATGTGCAGCCGACCGGAACGCCGGCGAATGTACGTCCGAGACCCAAATCTGGATCGCGCGCAGCCCTTGCCTGCGCAGCCTTTCACGACGCTTCCATACCGTTCTTGGCTTCGATTCCGACGCCATGACAAGCTCTCTGAATGGTTACGTATACCATACATGATTGTGAGGAACCTGCCGAGCCACCTTTTGGCGACCGCTCACTTCATCTCCTCCAGCAGCTTCCGCGCTTCCCCCAGCAACGCCTGAATCTGCCTTCGCTCTTCGATCGCATCCCTGCTGAACAGCCCGTGCTTGCGCGCGTTGCGGTTGGCCTTCGGCGCGCCGGAGCCCGCCGCGCCGCCGTGCATGCGGCAGCGCTTCCTGCCGTGCGCCGCCGGTGCGCGACAAGCGCCGCCGAAGCGCGTCCTGGCGCCGCAACGCGGGCTTGCCAGCATCTGCCCGGTATTTCCTTTGTGACCGCTCATGCCAACGCTTCTTGCCCGGCTGCTTCCCGCTGGGCATCGCGCCGTTGCTTGCGTCGCACAGCTTTCCGCGCCTTGCGCGCCGCGGCCGCCGCGCCCTTGTCCGCCACGATCACGTTGCGATGCTGCGTGACGTTGCCGACAATGGCCTTGCCGCCATCGGCGACCGATACGTTCTGCACGGTGACGGCGGGCTCACTGTTGCTGCGGTAGCGGTTGAGCGCGTCGATCTGCGCCGGAAATGTTCGCGCCAGCCGGCCGAGGGCGCGCGCGGCGCTGTCGTGCTGGGCGAGGTCATCCGCCGCCGCGAGGTGCTGGGCACAGCGCATCGCCATCACATGCACCGAGACCATCTGCGCTACCAGCATGGCCTCGACAGAATCGCGCGGGCGAAGGCTTTTCGCCATCGCGATCATGAAGGAGAGGTTGACTTCATCCACGCGCCCGCCGATCCCGCTGGCCCTCACCAGTTGTCGCAGGATGCCGTCCATCGCGTCGCGATCGGAAACACCCAGCGCATCAGCCATCAGTTGTTCGCCGATCTGGGGATCAGGATGGTCGATGGCGAACCCATGCTCCAGAAGCTTGATCCGCGGGGTCGCATCAGCTTTGGCTGAAGGTGGTGCGGCGATCGCTGTCGTCGTCACGAGGTCGGAAGCGGTGTCCATGTCGATACTCCCTGGTGCGCGGCAAGCGCGCAGGTTCGGCCACGCGCAGGCGATCGCTCGCCGCGGCGTGCCCTGCAGTTTTCAGATGCGGGTGAGGGGTTGCGTGCCCTGCGCAAACGGACGCGCCCGCTAGCGCGGGGCGACGTGATTACACGGGTTCGGAATATTCGAATAATGCCACCGAGTCGCCCGACGTGTCAACCGATTTTCCGAACTGTCGGCGGGCCGCCGGCTACTGTGCATGGGGTTGTTTTCGATGTTTTGGGTCGGCCTCTATGGTTCGAGACGCGCCGCAAGCGGCGCTCCTCACCATGAGGGTCTGAGATGTCGTCGCGAATCGAACCCTCATCCTGAGGAGCCCGCCAAAGGCGGGCGTCTCGAAGGATGGGCCGCAACGATGGTCTCACCGTCCTCCCGCCTTGCCCAAAAACGCCTTCGCGCCCGCATCGAGGATGCGCGGCAGGTGGTTGTAGGTGTAGCGGCAGCCCCGGCCGATGACTTCGGGCAGGGTCTCCGTCGTGGAGGGCATGCCCGGCGCCTTGCCCGCCGCGCGTATCTTCGCAAGCGTCTTCTCGATCGCATCGGCCACCGGCGGCGCCTTGGGATTGCCCGGATAGCCCATCGACTGTGACAGATCCGACGGGCCGATGAAGAACACGTCGATGCCGTCGACTTGCAGTATCTCGTCGACATTGGCGAGCGCCGCCTGATGTTCGATCTGCACGCAGACCAGCGACTGCGCGTTGGCTTGCGCGGCAAAGTCGGGCATGCGTGCGCCCAGCCCCCAGCGGTCCGGCCGCGTGCCGGCGGCAAGGCCACGTCCGGCGCCGGGGCCGAACTTGACCGCGGCCACCGCGCGTTCGGCGTCAGCGCGCGTGTTGATGTGCGGGATCTGCACGCCCTTCACGCCGCGGTCGAGCACCGCCTGGATGTCGGCGGCGTCATTGCTGCGCGGCCGCGCGATCGCCGTGATCCCCGATGCATCGGCCGCCATCGACATCACCTCGATATCGGCTGGTCCAATCGAGCCGTGCTCGCAATCGATCAGCACCCAGTCGAAGCCGGCATAGGCCAGCATCTCGACAAGCTGCGGGGAGGGAAACATCAGGGAAATGCCAAGCGCGACCTCGCCGCGGTGGATTTTGGCTTTCATGGCGTTCTGCATGGGGACCTCAAGGCTGGTTCGTCACTGGAGCACACCATTCGCCGGAAGGACAGCCGCGCGGCGAGGACGCGCCGTCGCCACGCGCATGCTGCGTCAGCTTTGGCGGAGGTGGTTGCCGATCCCTGAATCTGGCTCTATTCCAGTTGAATGGGGCAGGAGTGACAATATGAGCGGCTTGGTGATCACAGGCGGCCGGGTGGTGGATCCCGCCAGCGGAATGGACGCCATTGGCGACGTGGCTGTGGTGGACGGCCGGATCGCCGCCGTCGGCACCGCGCTCGGCGGCGCGGAGCGCGTGATCGATGCGAAAGGGCTCGTGGTTGCGCCGGGCTTCATCGACCTGCACGCGCATGGCCAGTCGATCCCGGCCGATCGCATGCAGGCATTCGACGGCGTGACGACGACGCTCGACCTCGAGGCCGGCGTCTTGCCGGTCGCGTCCTGGTACAAGCGCCAGGCCGACAAGGGCCGCGTGCTCAACTATGGCGCCGCCGCCAACTGGGCGTTTGCGCGCATCGGCGCGATGACCGGCTCCAATGCGGAGAGCTCGCTGGAAGCATTCGGCAATGCCATGCGCGATCGCCGCTGGATCGACAATGTCGCAAGCGATGCTGAAGTGGCTGGTATCCTCGACCGTATTGCAGGCGGGCTCAACGAAGGCGGCATCGGCATCGGCATTCTCAACGCCTATGCGCCCGGCGCGGGCGTGCAGGAGCTCACCGCCGTGTGCCAGCTTGCCGCCGCGCATAACGTGCCGACCTTCACTCATGTCGCCTACATGTCGCGTATCGATCCCGAGAGCGCTGCCGAAGCGTACATTCGCCTGATCGGCTATGCCGGCGCCACCGGCGCGCACATGCACATCTGTCACTTCAATTCGTCGAGCAAGACCGATATCGAGCGCTGCGTGGCGCTGATCGAGAAAGCGCAGGCGCAGGGCCTGCCGATCACGCTCGAGGCTTATCCGTACGGCACTGGCTCGACCGTGCTGGCGGCAGCGTTCTTCAGCGACCCCAAATTCGAGGAGCGTAACGGCCTCGGCTATGATTCCGTGCAGCGCGTGACGGATGGCCGGCGCTTCCGCGATCGCGAGGAATTGCTGGCCGCGCAGAAGGAAGAACCATCCACGCTGGTGCTGTGGCACGTCCTCGACACCGAGAACAATCAGCACCATCGCGACCTCCTCGATATGGCGGTGCTCTACCCCGGCGGTGCGATCGCCTCCGACGCGATGCCCTGGACGCGCTCGGACGGCAAGGCCTATACCGGCGATGCTTGGCCGCTGCCCGACGATGCCACCTCGCATCCGCGCTCCGCCGGCTGCTTCACAAAGTTCATCCGCGAGTGGGTGCGCGAGCGGCGGAAGGTCTCGTTGCTGGAAGGCATCCGCAAATGCGCGCTGATCCCGGCGGAGATTCTTTCCGCCAGCACGCCCGCGATGCGCACCAAGGGACGGCTGCAGGCCGGCGCCGATGCCGACATCGTCGTGTTCGACTACGAGTCGCTGAGCGACCGCGCGACATTCTCCGCGATGAACCGCCCGTCCGAAGGCGTGCGGCACCTCGTGGTCAGCGGATTTCCCTTGATCAGCGACGGCGTCATGGATGTCGCGGCGCGGCCGGGCAAGCCGGTGCGCCGGCCGGTTGCGGCCTGATTGTGCCGGTCCCGGTCCTCCTGGTGACGGGTTTCCTCGGTGCCGGCAAGACCACGGTCGTCAATCATCTGCTGGCGCATGCGGAAGGACGGCGGATCGCCGCCGTCGTCAATGATTTCGGCGCCATCAACATCGATGCGGAGCTGATATCAGGCGCCAGCGACGGTGTCGTCAGTCTCGCCAATGGCTGTATCTGCTGCACGCTGGAAGGCGATCTCTTGCGTACGCTCGCCGCGCTGCTGCGGCGCGAGCCGCAGCCCGAATTCATCGTGATCGAAACCAGCGGCATCGCCGATCCCGCCGATATCGTGCGCAACCTGATGGATCCCGTGATCTGGAAGGAGGCGCCGCTGGAAACCGTGCTTTGCGTGCTCGATGCGACGACGGCGGCGGCGACATTGAAGGATGACGCGCTGGTGCGCGCGCAACTGCGTGCCGCCGATGTGGTCGCCCTGAGCAAGGTGGATCTGGCGGACGAGGCGCATCGCGCGCAACTGCGCGATGCCGTCCGCGCGCTACGCCCGGCTGCGGTGGTGGTCGATGCCCTCAACGGCGAAGTCCCGGCAGAGCTGCTGTTTCCCGTGGACGTGGATCGCATGCCGCGCGAGGTCGCGCCGCGGCGGCCCATGGCCGGCCGTTTCGAGACTCTGAGCTGGACGTCGGAGCATCCGCTGTCGCTGCCGCGCCTGCAGCAGGCGATCGGGAAGCTGGCGCCAAAGCTCGCCCGCGCGAAAGGATTGTTCGTGACCGTGGAGCAGCCCGGACGGCTGACGCTGTTTCAGCTCGTCGGCGGCCGCGCGACCCTGGCGCCGGGCGGCGAAGTGAAGCCCGGCGCGCCGCGGACGCGCATCGTGTTCATCGCCGAGATCGGCGTTCTCCCGCGCGCCGAGATCGACAGCGTCATGCAGGCGTGCATCGAAGGCGCGTGATCAGTCCGACGAGTGCCGCACCTTGAAATGCCCGAAGGCGGTCGCGATCGGTCTTGTCACGTCGTCCTGCCAGGCCTGCGCCTGGAACGCGACGATGCGCTGGCCTTGGCGAACGATCGAGACATTGGCAAAACTGTCGAGCGCGCGTCCCGAGCGCAGATAGTTGATGGTGAGCCCGATCGGCTTCGGCGGCGTTGCGACGCCGAGCTCGCGTGCGAGGCCCACGATCGCGGTGGTCTCCAGGAAAGCGCCGGTGATGCCGCCATGGATCGCGGGCAGGATCGGATTGCCGATGATCCTTGCCGAGAACGGCATCGTGAGCACGCCGTCATCGGCGACGCGGATGCCGAGGCAGCGCGCGAACGGGCTTCCCGCAAACAGGCCGGAATCGTCGCCGGGCGCGTCGAGCACCGGCACTTCGTAGGATTCCCGATCCCGCAGCATGTTGGTGCGGTTGGCGCCGACCATGAAGCACGCAGCTGCAGTGGCGACCGGATCGTCCTCGGTCTCCTGATAGGCGGTCGCGCGAACGAAGGCGATCGAGCGCGTGACGCGGTAGCAGACCGAATGCGCCTTGATGTCGAGGCCGGGCTTGGCGGGCTTCTGGTAGTCGATGCGCAAATCGAGCGTCGCAATCGCACGGCTGCCGTCAAGCGCCAGCTGCACGGCCATGCCGCAGCTTTCATCGAGCATTGCTGTGACCACGCCGCCGTGAAGCACGCCGGACTCGATGTCGCCGACAAAGACCGATTGATAGGGCAGGCTGGACCAGGCTTCGCCGCGCTCAACACGATCGATCCGGAGCCCGCTGGCGCGGCCATAGAGGGAGCGGCGTTCGGCGATGGCCTTTGCCAGTTGTTCGAAAGGCAGCGGCTGCCCATCATAGGACGAGATTTCAGACATCCCGACGTTTTAGACCAGGGATGTCGGATCGGCCAACCCCAAAGCTAGTTCGGGGCGTTCAGCTCGCGAAAGCGCCGCCAATTGTCGATTGTGCCCTGATACCTGATCCGCTCTTTCGGTGCCGGCGTCGCCTTTTCCGCGGCTACGCCAACGGTCGTTTGCGAAGCGGCCAGTTGCGGCTTCGCTTGGCCTGAGGATGCCGTCAGGTGATTGCCGAGAGCCAGGACAAGAGCGATGGCGATGGCGGTGCCGACAACCGGCAGCGCCCGCGGGTGATTCTTGGGAGTAGTAACGGTCATCGTCGCGACTCCTTGAGCGTGTGCGGATGGCCGTTCTTGCCGCGAAAACCGGGTTCCTCCTGTGAGGTTGTTCACACGGCACAGATCCGTGCCGGCTCATCTTTTTGTGAGCGAGGCGCGGGCATCGCTGGACGCGCCGGGGGCGGGCGACCTAAAATTCAAGTCTTTTCAAGCCCGGTCGCTGACCGGGCAGGCTGGAACAAACTGCATGAGCGGTGTGCTGACCCGCCGTGATGCCCTGCTGAAAGCTGCAGCGCTTGCTTCTGCGAGTGCCCTGCATTCCGTCCCAGCGCTGGCCGCGCGGCCGGCGCGAGGCGGCGACATCGACAAATCGCTGCACGCCGCCGCCACCGCCAATGCCATCCCCGGCGTCGTGGCGATGGCCGCGACGGCGAATTCTGTCATCTACGAAGGCGCGATCGGCTCGCGTGGCGTGGGCGCGGACACGCCAATGTCGGCCGACACGATCTTCCGTATTGCCTCGATGGTGAAACTCCTGACCTCGGTCGCGGCAATGCAACTGGTCGAGCGCGGCAGGCTCAGGCTCGATGAGCCCGCCGGCAATATCGATCCTGTCCTGGCGGCGCCGCGCATCCTCACCGGATTTGACGAGAAGGGCGCGCCGAAGCTCCGCGAGGCGCGCGAGCATCTCACGCTGCGCAATCTTTTGACGCACACGTCAGGCTTTTCCTATCCGCTATGGGACACCAAGGTGCTGCGTTATGTGCAGTTCGCGCGCGGCAAGAAGGATTTTCCGCGCATGCCGCTGATGTTCGAGCCCGGCGAGAAGTGGGCCTATGGCGGCAGCATCGATCGCGTCAGCCGCATGGTGGAGATCGCGAGCGGGCAGGGCATCGATCGCTATTTTCGCGACAACATCACCGGCCCCCTCGGGATGAACGACACCGGCTTCATCATCACCGAGAAGCAGCGCGCGCGGCAGGCAAGGCTGCACCGGCGCGGCACCGACGGAAAACTCGTGGTGCAGCCGTTCGAGAAGCTGGAGACGCCGACGGCCTTTTCGGGTGGCGGCGGCATCTATTCCACCGCGCAAGACTATCTGCGGCTGCTGCAGGCCCTCCTCAACGGTGGCAGCCTCGATGGCGCGAAGATCCTGAAGGCCGAGACCGTCTCGCTGATGGCGCTCAACCAGATCGGCAATCTCGAGGCCGGCATCATGAAGACGACCAACCCTGCGCTGTCGAATGATGTCGATTTCTTCCCGGGGACACGGCTGCGCTGGGGGCTCGGCCACATGATCAATGCCGATCCCGTGCCTGATGGCCGGAAAGCCGGGAGCCTGACCTGGGCCGGGCTCTACAACACCTATTACTGGATCGACCCCACGACGCGCGTGGCCGGCGTCATCATGATGCAGATCCTGCCATTCGCCGACCGGCCGGCCCTGAAAGTCTATCGGGAGTTCGAACGCAGCATCTGCCACGCGGTCCGGCGGGCCTGACCGGAGCGTCAGTCTGCCCGGGCAGCCATCATCCGGCGCAGCGCCGCTGTGCCGTCAGCCAAGTAAATCAGGGGAATCGCGAGTGGTCCGATGACCGCCGCCGTCCATACCCAGCGGGCCTGGCTGCGCCCCCGCTCATGGGCGAGGTAGCCGACGGCCAGCATCGATCCCAAGGCTGTCACAATCAGGATGAGGTCCATCGGAAGCCTCCATTTCCCCAATCATAGTCCGGAAGTATGAAATCAGGGCTGCCGCCCAAGGTAATAAGCCTGTGAGCCCCAATGAGACATGGCAACATGTCACTTTAGGCCCCGTTTTTCGCGTTAACCCTCACAAAATGCAGAACCTTTTGGCGCGTCGGCAGACATACTTGAACGGCGCTACTTTTGGGGACCCTTGCTGCATGACGACCTTCCGTCCAACGGAAATCCATCAACTTGCTATCCAGGCCAAGCTCAATTTTGCCCTCGGGGCCCGCGTCTACGACGACGTGTTCGCCGGCTTTGAGGTGCTGGAGGTCGTCGGCGACGAGCTCCGCGGCTGGGCCACGTCCGAGTACCGGGCGGCGGTGATCGATATCCACTTTTCGGCCGAGCTGGCGCGGATCGCGCAAGCCGTCACCGGCCACACTGTCCGGCGCACCAGTTTCCTGCTCCGCGGCATGAAGCACGATACCGACGAGCAGCCGGTGTGGAGCACGGACACCAACGAGGAGGTCGCCGTCGCGTTCGTCGTCCCGACGTCCAAGCGCCGGGCCTTCCTTGCCCGCCACAAGGGCGTGAGGTCGTTGCGCGCCAAGCTGACGCGCTGACGCCACGCTGTAAGCGCGTACGGCGTTACGGCCCGATCGCGTTCTTTGCCACTACGTCGCGGTAGAACGCCGCGCTCAGCTTTGGCGTGCGTACCTGCGTCTGGAAATCGACGTGGTAGACGCCGAAGCGCTTTTCGTAGCCAAAGATCCACTCGAAATTGTCCATCAGGCTCCAGAGGAAATAGCCTTTGATGGGCACGCCTTCCGCTGTCGCACGCTGCAACTGCGTCAGGTAGTTGCGCAGGAAGCTGATGCGGTCGAGGTCATAGACCTTGCCGTTGTCGCGCAGCTTGTCTTCGGACGAAGTGCCGTTCTCGCTGATGTAGATGGTGTCGATGTTCCAGATCTTCGCGGCGATCTTCGGCGTCCAGTAGATAACCTCGGGTCCGATACGCAGCCATTCCGAATTCATGTGCGGGAAGGAGGAGGGGAAGGGCAGCACGTCCCAGCCCGGCTTCTTGTCTGACGCGGCGATATAGAACTGTGGCGCGTAGATGTTGAGCCCGACGAAATCGGTCTTCGAGCCGATGATCTTCAATTCCTCGAGCGTGAATTTCGGTGCGTCCTTGCCGGAATATTCGAGGAACCCGTCGGTGTATTTGCCTTCCAGCGTGACGCCGAGGAGCGCTGCGTTGAGCTCGCGCGTCGCCATCTCGGTGGCGCGGATGTTGTCGGGCGTGGCATAGGCCGGCACGCAAGCGGCGATGTTCTCGGCCATGCCGACCTTGGTGCCCTTGCGTGCGCTGGCGCGGATCGCCTGCACCGCGAGCCCGTGGCCGAGCACCACATTGTGCCGCGCCTGGTTGAGTTCAGCCGTCGGCAATTTCAAGCCGGGCGCATCGACACCCCAGCCATAGCCGAAATTGAGAAAACGGCCGGCTTCGTTGAGCGTGAAGATCTTCTTGACGCGGTCGCTGATGCGCGCGGCGACATAGCCGGAGTAATCGCCGAACGCCTTTGATGTCTCGGTGGAGCGCCAGCCGCCGACGCGGTCTTCCAGCGCCTGCGGCAGGTCCCAGTGATAAAGCGTGGCGTAAGGCTCGATGCCGTTGGCCAAGAGCTCGTCGATCAGGCGATTGTAGAAGTCGAGGCCCTTCGGATTGGGCGCGCCGCTTCCTTCGGGAAACACACGCGGCCAGGCGATCGAGAAACGATACGCCTTGACGCCGAGCGCCTTGATGAGCTGCACGTCCTCCTTGTAGCGGTGATAGTGCTCATTGGCGCGGTCGCCATTGCTGTGGTCCTCGATCTTGCCGGGGGTGTGCGAGAAGGTGTCCCAGATCGACGGCCCGCGGCCGTCCTCGTTGACGGCGCCCTCGATCTGATAGGACGACGTCGCGGTGCCCCAGACAAAGCCTTTCGGAAAGGGGGCGGGCGTGAAGCGCAGTTCGGTTTGTTTCTTCTCTGCCGCGGCAGCCGGCAGCGATGTGCCGAGCGCGGCGAGGCCGGCAAGCTTCGCAATCTCGCGACGCGACAATTTGAGAACCATCGAATGAACCTCAGGGATTGATTTGATAGGCGTAGATGCGGTCGATCTCGAACGCGACGGTTTCAGGCGAGTCCGCCGCGACGAACCCGACGCCGCCGAAGTTCTTTGCGCCCATCGCCAGGTTGACGATCATGTACATGGGTTCGACGAAGCTGACGGGTGGCTTGATGTCGGCGACGGGCTTGCGATCGATGAAATAGGTGATGCGATCGGGTTGCCACAGCACGCCATAGTCGTGGAACGAGGTGCCGGCATCGGGCACGGTGAAGTCGAAGCCGCAGGTGTGTATTTTCTGGGTCTCGAAGATCCGCCAATGCGTGGTCATCACCACGTCGCCCGGTCGCTGGCCGCGGCCTTCCAGCACGTCGATCTCGGGCGGCCAGCCGCCATCGTCGGCGAGCATCCAGAATGCAGGCCACACCGCAACGCCGACGGGGACCTTGGAGCGGATTTCGAAGTAGCCATATTTCTGCGCGAACGAGCCCTGCGTCGTCAGGATGCCCGAGGTGTATTCATTGTTGAAAAGCACGTCGCGCAACTGAGGCGGTGTGCGCATGGCAATGATCGACAGTATTCCGTCCTTGACCTTGAACGGATCGAGCCCGAGCGGCGTGCTGCCGCGGCCGGCATAGCGCGGATCGACATAGATCTGCTGCTCGCCGTTCCAGGCGGTCTTGCGCTTGAAGTCGGAGCCGTCGCCGCCCCAGTAGCGCGCCTCCGGCCATGCCGCGCCGCCGGCATAATGCGACGCCCATTTTCCCTTCGACAAGGGATGCTCGTCGAAGTCGTCGTGAAAGGTGCGATGCAGGGCGACCGGGGTAGACAATGTGCTGGCCGGGTCGAGACGCCGGCATAGTTCGCCGGCGGGATCGCTCGCGACCATCAGCGAAAGCTGTGTCTGTGGGGGCCGCTGCATCTCCTGCGCCAAGGCTGGAGACGCGATGAGGGCGGCGATAACAGGTAATGCCCGAAGCGTCATGACTGTCTCGTTCACTCCTCGCTGAACAGCGTGCAATTTTAGCCGCTCGCTGCAGTTACCTGCAAGAAACCGACAAACATGTGATGGCGCCCTGCGACATCATGGGCTCCGCCGGGATGAAACCGTGCTAGACCGCCCCAAGCCCCAACCGAACCAGACGTGCAATGAGTGCCATGACCCGCCGAACGATCCTGCAGATGGCCGGCGCCTCCTCACTGGCCGCGGCCGCTTCCGCCGCCGCCCGCGCCGAAGGCAATGCCGGCGGCGGACCCACCTTCGCGAATCGCACGCCGATGCGGGTCGGCATGGTGACCTTGCGGGTGCGACGGCTCGATCCCGTTGCCGATTTCTATCGCGACGTGATTGGCCTTGCTGTGATGGAGCGCAGCGCCACATCGGCGACGCTCGGCGCTGATGGCGTCAAGTTGCTGGTGCTCGAGGCGAACCCGGACGCTGCCGCCGAGTCGAAGCGCGCCGCCGGCCTCTATCACACGGCCTTCCTGATGCCGACGCGCAAGGATCTGGCGCGCTGGCTGGTGCATGCGGCGATCCATCGCGTGCCGCTGTCGGGCTTTGCCGATCACCGTGTCAGCGAGTCCGTCTATCTCGACGATCCCGAGGGAAACGGCATCGAGGTCTATGCCGATCGCGATCCTGCGCTCTGGAAGTGGGACGGCGATACCGTGACCATGGGCACCGACCAACTCGACATCGACGATCTGGTTTCGCTCACCAATACAAAGATCAGCGACTACGCCAAGGCGCCGGATGGCCTGCGCATCGGCCACATGCACCTGCGCGTCGGTGACCTCGCACAGGCGAACGGCTTCTACCGCAGCACCGTCGGCTTCGATCCGACGCGCGAGCGCCAGGGCGCGGCGTTCCTCTCTTCCGGCCGGTACCACCACCATCTCGGACTCAATGTCTGGCAGAGCGCAGGCGCCGGCCGGCGCGACGACAAGGCGACGGGGCTTGCCTGGTTCTCGCTGGAGATCGAAAAGCCCGATCTGTTCGCGGCGCAGGAAGAGCGGCTGCGCAAGGCCGGCCTGGAAGTCGCCGCTGTTGGCGGCGGTATCGAGGTCAGCGACCCCTGGGGTACGAGGGTCCGGTTGATCCGGTTGTAACGCCTCATTTCAAGCACTTAGACCTCTGTTCCGGGCTTCTGTGACTTTTTGCACATAAGCCGCGAAGTCGTTCGCCTAGGGTTGGGTTCAGGCGGATCAATCGACCCGTTTTCCAATTTCCCATCCCGTCTATGGGGCTGAACCCAAAGGGGCTTGCCATGAAGAAGATTGCTCTGATGCTTGTCGCCGCCGCGACCCTCGCGGCTTCCGTTTCCGCGCCCGCCGAGGCGCGCGGTGTGCGCGTGGCGCGTCCGGCTGTTGCGATTGCTGCGGCCACCGCTGCCGCGATTGCTGCCGATGCGTATTACAGCGGCGGTTACTACTATGCCCCCGGCGTCGTTTACGGCGCGCCGGTCTACTACGGCTATCCGGCTGTTCGTTACGGCTGGTGATGGCCTACGATGGCCCGGAGTTTCCAGGCTCCGGGCCATCTGCCATTGAGGCGCGTTTGACCGTGTCGCGCCCGCAGTTCTAAATTCTGAAATCATGACTGATTTCCACGGCGTCTTTCCCTATCTCGTCTCCCCGATCGATCCCCAAGGCCAGATCCGCACGCAAGTGCTGGCGAAGCTTTGCGACGATCTCATCAATGCCGGCGTGCACGGGCTGACACCGCTCGGCTCCACCGGTGAATTCGCTTATCTCAACGCCACACAGCGCACCGCTGTGGTCGAGACTACGATAGCCGCCGCGAAGCGTCGCGTGCCTGTTGTTGCCGGCGTCGTCTCGACCTCGACGGCGGATGCGGTGGCGCAGGCAAAAGCTTACGAAAAGCTCGGCGCCGACGGCATCCTCGCCATCCTGGAAGCCTATTTCCCGCTGCCGGATGCCGGCGTGGAGGCCTATTTCCGTGCGATTGCGGACGCCGTCGACATTCCCGTCGTCATTTACACCAATCCGCAATTCCAACGCTCGGATCTCACGCTCGACGTCATCGAGCGCCTCGCCGCGCATCCGCGCATTGGTTACATCAAGGATGCCTCCACCAACACCGGGCGGCTGCTTTCGATCATCAATCGCTGCGGCGACCGCATCAAGGTGTTCTCCGCCTCCGCGCATATTCCTGCCGCCGTGATGCTGATCGGCGGCTTCGGCTGGATGGCGGGGCCTGCCTGCATCATCCCGCGGCAGAGCGTTGCGCTCTACGAGCTCTGCAAGGCCAAGCGCTGGGACGAGGCGATGGTGCTGCAGCGGAAGCTGTGGCGCGTCAACGAAGCCTTCGCCCGATTCAACCTTGCCGCCTGTATCAAGGCGGGGCTGGCGATTCAGGGTTATGACGTCGGCGACCCCGTCCCGCCGCAGGCCGCGCTGACGGCAGAGCAGCGCAAGGTCGTCGAGGCCGTGCTGCGCGAAGCTGAATGACCGAAACTTTCCTGAGAGTGAACACCGCCTTCCCGATATGCATCCGCATCGCCCGGAAGACATGCAGCCTTGCGCCTGCAATCGGTTGTTTCACGGGAAAAATCCGCTAAAACCCTGCGCTGACAAGAAGACCTGAAGGACATCAGAATGAACATTCTTCCCGGCAATCTACGTTTTGGCGCGGGCAAGCCGATCAAGCGTCTGGAAGACCAGCGGCTGCTCACCGGGAAGGGAGCGTTCATCGACGACAAGCCGGAGGACGGCGCGCTCTGGCTCTATGTGCTGCGCTCGCCGCATGCGCATGCGAAGATCAAATCGATCGATACGGCCGCGGCTGCAAAAATGCCCGGCGTCGCCGCGATCTATACCGGCGCCGATCTCGTCAAGGACAATATCGGCACGCTGCCAACGCTGGACATCTTCAAGCGTCCCGACGGCTCGGCGATGACCGTGCCGCCGCGCCGGCTGCTGGCGCATGAAGTGGTTCGTTTCGCGGGCGAAGCCGTCGCGGCCGTCGTCGCAAAATCCCGGCTCGAGGCGCAGAGCGCGGCGGAAGCAATCGCCATCGACTATGAAGTGCTGCCGTCGGTCGTCGATCCCGTGGAAGCGACCAGGCCCGGCGCACCGGTGGTGTGGCCGAATGCGCCCGACAACATCGTGGCCGCCATGAGTTATGGCGATGCCGCCAAGGTGGAGGAAGTCTTTTCGAAGGCCGCACACACGGTCTCGCTCGAGATCGCCAGCCAGCGCCTGGTGCCCTCGGCGATGGAGCCGCGCTCGACGATCGCAGAAGTGGAGAAGGGGACGGGCAGGCTTCTCCTGTACACGCAGTCGCAGACGCCGGGCTCGACCCGCGACCTCCTCGCCGGCGCCATCCTGAAGCGTCCGCCGGACAGCGTGCGTGTGCTGGTCGGCGACATCGGCGGCGGCTTTGGCCAGAAGACCAGCATTTATCCCGAGGACGGCGTCGTCGCCTATGCCGCGACCAAGCTGAACAAGAAGATTCGCTGGCGCGGCGACCGCACCGACGAATTCGTCGGCGGCACCCATGGCCGCGATCTCACCTCGACCGGCGAGTTCGCGCTCGACGCCAAAGGACGCGTGCTGGCCTATCGCGTGCGCTCGATCGGCGCGACCGGCGCCTATTCGTCCGGCACCGGCAACATCATCCCGCTGGTGCTCGGGCCGTTCGTGCAGAGCGGCGTCTACGATCTTCCGCTGGTGCACTACGAGGTCAAGACGGTCATGACCAACACCGCTCCGGTCGGCGCCTATCGCGGCGCAGGTCGGCCGGAAGGCGTGTTCATCGTCGAGCGGCTGATGGATGCGGCGGCGCGCCAGATCGGCATGGATCCGCGCACCATCCGCAAGGTCAACTACATCAAGCCGGCGCAGATGCCCTACACCAACGCCGTGGGCCAGGTGTACGATTCCGGCGCGTTCGCGCACATGCTGACGCGCGCCTCCGAACTTGCCGACTGGGACGGCTTTGCCGCCCGCAAGCGCGCTGCGAAAAAGCGTGGCATGCTCTATGGCCGCGGATTGACGAGCTACATCGAATGGACCGGCGGCCGCGCGCACAATGAGACTTTCCAGCACATTGGGATCCTAAGCTTAGAATTCCACGTGGACAAGTTGTCGC